>WLWD01001953.1_pt1 | contig 68466 bp, 49 predicted proteins | sample 6712731 | NCBI WGS metagenome assembly WLWD01 (sample SAMN12718690, study PRJNA576275) | sponge metagenome | isolation source: marine sponge | host: Mycale hentscheli | place: New Zealand: South Island, Marlborough, Capsize Point | collected 2014-11-01 | reverse complement strand
CAGTTGTCATATAGCATTGAAGGCCATCAGGTTTATCTTACCAATGCTAACAATATAACTATAACCCTGATCCTCTTCAATGTCGTATGACAGCTGACAAGATTTGTGCAAGAACTTTCATAAAAATTAATTTTATTAGCTATTAGTTTTTTTTTTCTTTAACCTTACACTTGTTCAGTTTATAACATACAATCTTTATTTGAGGGTGAAAGCAAATTGGGAACTCTAAAGTGGTTATGAGGTAGAACAAATATCAGTTTCAATATGAAATATATCTGATATAAATAATCCTTTGCTCAAAGTACTTATGGTATGGGCTTTTCAAAATAGTTTGGCCATCTTGGATGCTTCACTGTCACGTAAAACTGGCCATTTGGCAGATTCCTTCCATCACCCAAAACAGTGACCATATATCTTCCCTGATCTGAATGACGTGGTATATTGTACTCCACTAGGTATGTGTAGCATCCAGTTTTCCTCACTTGAAACTTTCGTACACTTGCAGAATTTAAACTGACCGAAAAATGTCTATAGCGAAGAGACAATATTTGAAAATTGTGTTTCTCCCCAGCATGTACAGCTGCTTCAAACCCTTTAAACACAACTTTACCAAGCGGTATTATGTCAATGTCCGTAAAACTAACAAGTTGCTTTATTTGAGACGAAAACTGATCTGACGATGTTTGAATATTGATGTCATCGTACGTACATACTGCTGGAATCAGTTCAAAACTGATATATTTTCTAGTGGCTTTATCTTTTTTAAAGGTTTCATTGCTTGCTGCTACTGATTCCAAAATTTTAGACATTCCGAGTATGTCATCACCAAAGTGCTTGGAAAAAAAAGTATCAATTCCTGCTTGTACACTAGAAAGTTCCTCACAAGCAGTTAGCAATTTCTTTTCTTGCAATTTGAGATTGTGTACTTTCAAATCGACATTTGCTTTGTGCTTGTCTTGCATTGATGCTTCGTGAGCATCCAAAATACACCGTAGTTCTTTAAAGTATGATGACATAAAGTCGGCTACTTCTTGACCCCGAGCCTTTACATCATCAATTCTGCCTCTCACCATTCGCAACGCATTTTGAAATTCTTTTTCTGCCTTCTCAAAACAATTCTTAGACTGAAGCAGTTCCTCTTTCCATTTAGGTACAGCAGTGGTATTGTACTCGTACTTGTGTTCATTGTGATTGGTCAGAGCACAGTCTCGACAGATAAAGCTTTTACACGAGTAGCAATACAGCAACAGTAAGTCATCATGCTCTGGACACATTGAGGCGGCCTCAGACTTGGAACTATCTCCTAAGTTTGCCTTTACTGCCACCATTTTATAATATCTGAGCTGGTATCTGTGAATATTAATCAATCGATTAATATTAAATGCTGTCTTCAAGTCAGCAACAGTCTCTTGGGAAATAACAAATTCCAACCGACATTCTGGACAGCTGATAGGCTTCCCAGCAGACTCTCTGCGACACATTTTCATAATGCACTCCATACAAAAGTAGTGACCACATGGTAAAAGCTTAGCGTCTTCATAAACCTCTTGGCACACTCCACATGTAACTTCTTTCTCAAGATCATCAATGCTTTTCTTCAACTCTGACTGTTCAGCCAATTCTTCAGCACATTTCTTTTGATCAACTTGTTCAGCCATTAAGTCTCACTAAACGGAAAAGAATGGCCACTGATGATTTTCTCGACCTTATTATGGTGAACCCACCATATCGACAGGCCATGTCATAACAGAACACAACATCCTAGTTAATGATGCACACTAATAATGTATTTTCATTCCATTCTCACAACATCGGCCTGTTTACTGTATGATCCTCTAGTTGAGCATGCTCGGGCTGGTTTGCTACATAGATGGCCAGCTCAGGCTTGTGCTTCACTTACTGTCATGCTGCTTGACCCTTTATCTGGCCTAACCTAAGAACCATCATTTCCGCAAGACATATCTTTACAATGCACTCTCTGCAGTAGTTACTACTGCAAGGCAGAAGTTCGGGATCCTGAAAAGTGTCCTGGAAAATCACACAAGTCACTTCTTTCTCAAAAGTATCTATACCTTTTTTTTTTCAAATCAACACTAGCCATATCACAAGCAAATAGCCACAGTCAAAGTCTGACAGACAGAGACCAGTAGTAGCTATTGCCATCGATTTAACCAACAAACCAGCAGTGACAGACAGAAAAAAAGAGGTCTGTAATCATTCAGTGATCTAATAGTTTGTAGCATTCCACATCATTAGTCATCCTTCCCCACCAACACCTCCCTACACCTACATATCATGGCCTCACATTTTCACAGCACCAAATTAAACAGGAAGAAGTGGTGGTCAGAGGTCTAATATGTTATCTCTGTTGCATCAATTCCAACCACAGTCCAAATATATACTGTTACAATTGTATAGCAAACAAAGGTCCATTAAAGCAATAGTTATTAGGTGCAGTATAAATAAAAGCCCCTCCCCAAATTGAAAACTGATTGTAGTAATGAATTTTGAGATCTGACACACACACACACACACACAAAAAAAAAGAAAAAAGAATGAACTTTCAGGTAAACACTGCCCATTTAATTTGCCCCAAAAAGGCAAAAATAAAAATATGCTATATTAATTGCTATTATTCATTATTATTATTATTATAATAGTGGGACTTCAATATCATCTGCTTCGGAATCATGTAGCAACATCCACAGTAACATCTGATTGTTTGATTCATGAACAGGAAAGGTGAATGGACTGCCAGCTATATCCTGTCCATCCACAACAACATGGATGTGATATCGCCAGGAATTATAGGTGAGACATACTCCACACAGTAAGTTACAGATCCGATTCTATGGATGTCACACTTCTTCATCTTGTAGGCATTAGGAGGCAATGTGGTAATGTAACCTTCAAAATCTCTCTCTGTGTCTGACAAAAATTTAAAGGAATATTTTTGATCAGCTGAAACAAAATATTTAAACTTGCCAACCACAGCTCCTTGATTGTAATGAATATTGAAGCTCACAAACTCTGCTAATCCTTTAGTGTGTGGCACAAAGTTTGACAATAACTGAGTTTCCACTTCCATAAGTTTAGTCACAGGAAGAAGTAGCTCATAATTTTTATATTTCTCCTTTGGGACCGGACTCCAAGGAAAATCATCATCATCATCATTATCATCATCAGTTTCTTTAAAGTCGGCTTTCTTAGTTTTAATCTGCTCCATTAAGCAGATCGCTTTCAGCCATACCACCTTTAAACAAGTTTGCCAAGAAAGTGCAGCTATGCACAAGGGAGAAATCAGTTTACCCACACTGACTGACAGACCACTAGCCCCTGAGGTATTGCTCTAAGTATGCAGTGTGCGTGTATGTGTGTGAGTATGTGCATGTGCACTCAATCAATTTATTGTGTGTGTGCACTGCACCAATGCTGTGTACTGTAGATTGCTATCATATCACAGACCTCAATCTCTCTACCAGGCTTCACCATACACCACCACCATGCCAGCTCTGTTGGATGTTTACACATATCTTCTAATAAGACTAAAAAAATCTCTTTTGTGCATTGAATATCTGTATAGCACAAGCTATTAATTATACTAAATTACTATGATAATTCCCTATCTAAATTTTATTTCTAGAGAGTCATTAGTCAATCTTTGCATCTTGTTAAAAGAACAATTTCTACCTAGCAAGTCCTTTGGTCTCTATTAAGCTCTGGTCAATCTATGTATCTTAAACCAAAATGGGAAGTATCAGTTCCATAAATACCAGAAATCTCAAGTTGAATTGAATGGGTTTTGTTAGCCTGGGTATTCAATCTACCCGAACCACAATGACAACAACAGGAGTGGCTAGGACATGTAAATTACATTACAAGTCTAATTGCTGCCCCCCACATGCATGGCTATCAATTTTTAAATTTTAGTGGCAGAAAAAGATTTGAACTACTGAAGGTGAGAAATAAGTTTTGTACAACCAGTAAGGGGGTTATTAATAATTTTATTATGTCAAAAAATATTTATTGTTGCAGCTGCTAAAAAAAAAAAAAAAAAAAGATCTCCATTTTTTTTTTTACTTCAGATGTACAATGTTTGCTGAATAATTTGGCTGGTTAATCAGTATTTGTAAAATATCTGAAACACTGTTCATGTCAGTTACATATGAGCACGTAACCTTGTCTAATTAGTTGCATAAAACAGCCCATAGCAGAATCAAATTATGCATCGACCAATCTCTCTTTTGCTACAATATGACCAATAAACTTTGGTTCAGCTCGCAGTGACGTGAGGGGAGCTCAAGGTGCTATAGCAACCCCCCCCCCCCCCCCCCCCCTTTGCTTACCAAAACATCACTATTGGCTCTTATGAGCTATTGTCCTGAGTGCAATCATTTGGTAACAGGTTACAGTGTAGATTTCATAAAAACTGAATTTCTTGTGAGAATATCACAAAGGAGGATTAGAACACCAGGTACACTACTTTATCCAGGTCTTTCCCTGATTAGTGATAAATATAACATCAAACCACAAATGTTGTTGCAAGCTATCTGGTCAAAATACATGGTATGAAAATCCATCATTATCATTCTTCATTTGGTCACTGTAGCCATATGTGTATGTAAAGGAACAATAAGAACATCGTTGTTATAGTTGTTAATTTGTTAACTCTTGAAATATACCTGTGAATCACTTGTTAAATTAATCATCTGTTATTCATAGTAACACACACACACACACACACACTTTCATTTGCAGAATTCTAGAACTTTCTCTATTTACAGCATTATCATAGTGGTTGTTGTGGGAACACGCCCACCAGGATGAACTGCCACTTATCAAACTGTGTGTCTGAGAGAATCCATGTGTGCTGTGTAGTGTGGATTACATGTGGAATCATTATGGTTGTATTCAGTGTATTTAGTGTATTTAGTATTCAGAGTGTGTGTAACAGGGCAGTGTGGCTAAGGGCTCCACCTTGCTTTGATATTTTTGTAGTCTCATCTGTAGAGTTTCAGTTTTGTGTTTTTCAGTTCTATGTCCCTCAAATTCGAATCTTCATCCTTCTCCACCCACACTTGGAATCTCCACCCACACTTGGAATCTCCACCCACACTTGGAATCTCCACCCACACTTGAATCTCCAACCACACTTAAATCCCCACCCACACTTGAATCTCCACCCACACTTGAATCCCCACCCACACTTGAATCTCCACCCACACTTGAATCTCCACCCACACTTGATCTCCACCCACACTTGAATCTCCACCCACACTTGATCTCCACCCACACTTGAATCTCCACCCACACTTGATCTCCACCCACACTTGATCTCCACCCACCTACACTTGAATCTCCACCCACCTACACTTGAATCTCCACCCACCTACACTTGAATCTCCACCCACGGTAAAATATCCAACTTCAAATTTCTACCCACACTTAATCATCTTGAATCACTACCCACTAAATAAATTCACACCAATAAAACCGCCAAAAATATTAATTTCTACCTGTAAACCACTTACCTGTATATTAAAAAATGACATGTCAATGAATATGAAGTAGGAGACAAAATGAAGTTCTGAATTCCGTCCCGTAGAACGGCCGTTGCACGATTAAAAATGGGGAGAAAAAAACTGTACGCCATTTGGTAAAAAAAGGCCATTCCGTTCGACTGTGTTACCATTTTAATTACCGCATGCCTCACTCAAAGAAATATAAAAAAATTGTTTATCCAATAAAACATTCCGATTCGATTATACCTCCACCGACTAAATCTCCTAGCATTATACTCTCTGGTCACCCACCAATTCATCCCACCCACGAATCTCTACCCCCACTAATAAACCCTAACCTCCTCCACCCCTAATGGATCTCCACCCATAAATTGTAATTAAAATACACCACCTCCAGAAAACGTTCCCACGCACGCCCACTCACTTCCGAACAGCGTCAATATGTTGAGCACCTTGAGAGACATCAGAGAGCTAAATATCTCAGCGGCTACAGGCTCCACTTCTCGCAGAGACAAATACAGTATCCTAGGAGTGCACGTGCCATGTGTGTGTGTGCACATGTGTGTGTGTGCAGGTAATTGTTATACATTTGTGTGTTACGTGGTGTGTATGTGTGCATGTGTGTGTGTACATAAATAAAACTATTAAATTAAAGTATACACCATTCTTAATACACATAGTACATTGTAACTCAAACAAGCAAACTAAACTGAGTGTTGCATGCCATGGAGGAATAATAGTAAGACAAAGAACTCTCTATTAGGCAAGAGGTCAACAGTTCTAAAATGAATTTAAGGTATTTGGAAATTAGGAAAAGACAAACATCGAACATTTTAATCCTCGTCTAGTGAAGCCTAGAATCCTCAGCATTAGACTGCTCTCAGTTCTCCGGGGGTTTTAATTGATTATCTAATACAACGTTCTTAATTTTTGCTTATACACATTCCTCTGACATAGGACTTCCTGTAATTAAAAATATTGAAATTAATGCACCTGTATTTAGCATTTTACTATTTTTTTTTTATATGGGTACTGGTATGTTTGCCTTTGAGCGTCTGTCCGCCCAAAACTTTTTTTTATAGCACATGGTTCCAGAGCTCAGAATTCAGCAAACTAGAAGGTACTGTGACAACAGCTAATAGAGCAGAAAATTATGTCAGCTGTGTATTTGAGGAAGCAAGGAGGAGGGGCTTCAAGGGCATGCTTTGTGTTTTAATAAATATCAATTGAATAATCTGAACATTAACTTAAAAATGGTACAATCATTTTGGCAAATTAGTACCTTACCAGATGTATTCACCTTACCAGACGTATTCACCTTACCAGATGTATTCACCTTACCAGATGTATTCACCTTATCAGACGTATTCACCTTACCAGACGTGTTCACCTTACCAGATGTATTCACCTTACCAGATGTATTCACCTTACCAGACGTATTCACCTTACCAGACGTATTCACCTTACCAGATGTATTCACCTTACCAGATGTATTCACCTTACCAGACGTATTCACCTTACCAGACGTATTCACCTTACCAGACGTATTCACCTTACCAGATGTATTCACCTTACCAGACGTATTCACCTTACCAGACGTATTCACCTTACCAGACGTATTCCTTACCAGACGTATTCACCTTACCAGACGTATTCACCTTACCAGACGTATTCACCTTACCAGATGTATTCACCTTACCAGATGTATTCACCTTACCAGACGTATTCACCTTATCAGATGTATTCACCTTACCAGACGTATTCCTTACCAGACGTATTCACCTTACCAGACGCATTCACCTTACCAGACGTATTCACCTTACCAGACGTATTCACCTTACCAGACGTATTCCTTACCAGACGTATTCACCTTACCAGACGTATTCACCTTACCAGACGTATTCACCTTACCAGACGTATTCACCTTACCAGACGTATTCACCTTACCAGACGTATTCACCTTACCAGATGTATTCACCTTATCAGACGTATTCACCTTACCAGACGTATTCACCTTACCAGATGTATTCACCTTACCAGATGTATTACCAGACGTATTCCTTACCAGACGTATTCACCTTACCAGACGTATTCACCTTACCAGACGTATTCACCTTACCAGATGTATTCACCTTATCAGACGTATTCACCTTACCAGACGTATTCACCTTACCAGATGTATTCACCTTACCAGACGTATTCACCTTACAAGACGTATTCACACTCTACCTACATACTTACCCGAACACGATGATGCAGAGATCCAGCATAAAGACAGGACGTCTGAGGAAGGACTTCCTTGGATTGAGTAAGAGGCCATAGGCACTAATGTTGAGGAGAGCTTCAACGATGTAAATGAATAGATACCCAGACGTGGCATAGAACTGAAATATTAGATATCCATACAAGATAAATAGCAGCAGTATACACAGAATGATATAATTAAAGAAACATACATTGACAAATCATTAACAATACATACAAACATCATACACACAAAACACACACACACACACACAAACATACAAATGTACACATGCATGTCACACCAGACATATTTTTAACAGCTTTGTTTTGTTTTTTGTTTGTTTGTTTTTTGCCAACCTGAAAGCAAAAGGACTGACTGGTTTTGAAAAGGAAAGTGACTAGTGCATCTCTGTGATGTTGCAGTAGTGACCACACCTACTCACCCTCTCTTTCTTCTCTCTCTCTCTATTCATTCTCTTTTCTCTCTCTCATTCTCTCTCTCTTTCTCGCTAACTTACCACATATTCGTTGAAGTGGTAGGTGTCGTGTTTGACCTCCGGGATATAGAGACACAGTAAGACAGCATGCGACAGAATAACCATCATCATGATGAACTTGAAGATCCTATCATAACACACACACACACACACACACACACACACAGACATTTACAAACAATTTACAAACAACAACAACAACAACAACAAAATAAAGCCAAACAATGTCACTACAACAATCTTTACCTCTACAATATTTGTGCATGCTTAAAACTGAGTGGTGGAGGAAGACCAGACAAATAAATAAATGAATTTCTGCCATCACACACTTGGGCTTTGTGGTTCTTACATGAGTGTCTTTCCTGGTCAATACATGAGTAATCAGTAACAACACTACATACACACACACACACATACCTCACAGTAAAATTACACTATCCCTTATCCCCTCAGTGAACTTTACCACATAAGACACTTACAGTGTTAGCGAGCGAGCGAGATCTATCAGGGGTAACACAATTTAAAATCGGGGATACTTGTTTGTTTTCTATATTGTATATGTGTGTGTGGATATGTCATTTTGTATTTTGACATTCACATTCTATGTGTTTACTTCGTGGTCTACCCCTTCCCATACCTCCATTAAATAGATCTTTCGATTTAGCGATCTCCTATCACCCAAGGAAAATTACCTATTTGAATTAGGTTGTTTCTGAATGGCACAAGACGCATTTACATGTAGGTCTTAAACTTCCATTGGGCTCAAAACTGTGCAATAATTTTGTGTTGTTGTTTTTTTTCTAGTCGCAAAACGTTCTGGCGAATGGTTACTATGGATTGGCTACCCTTTACCAGACATAATTTCAAAAATTCAAAAAGGTTTTTTTTTTGTTTGTTTGTTGTCAAAAGATACTGGTAATTCAGATAGTCAGAATGACATTATATGTTAGAGACTATGGAAGCAGATACCAGTTCTCGGGAAATCAAGGTAAGAAAGTAGTTCTGTATTCGTTAACTGTGCATTATATAATGGTCCAGGGCTACGAACTTACTTTTAGAAATAAACCGAATGATTCCTTTGGAAATTTAGAAGTGTTTTGTTTGAATTACTTGTGCACATCAGGCTCGCTCGCCATTTATGCTCAAGTACACCACTAGTTGGCGAGTACTAAATAGAATAATAATCGCACACCACTAGTATTAGCATATATATAATATGTATGTGTATTTGTTTGTGTTAGTGCTTTTATGGTGAGAATATATCCTCTCAACCATTGTAATAATATTCATTTCTTTTCTACTCCAATAACAAACACACAAATAACACCCAATACCTTCCCCTTCCCTTCACCCCTCCCCCAGCCCCCCTCCCCCCCGCCCCCTTCCAATTACACCCACACAACGCTCTACCTCTCTCACTCACCTGGAATCTACAACCTTCTCCATGGCACCAGTGAAGGCATTCCATCTCTTGCTTTCCCTCTCGTTGAAATACTTCCTCATCCTGCGAAGCTGCACGATGACGGTGCTGTAGGCGATGGTGTTCCTGACCCTGGCCGTCTTGGGTCCCACGGAGCTCTGGCTCGGCCGACTCATTGGATGGTGGATGATGCACCCGTCCAAGGACTTGGCTCGGTTTCTGTGCAAGAGGAGGGATGGTTCACGTCTTATTAATGTGGCATAGCTACACACAAACAAACACACATGAACACACGGATACATACTGTGTGCTGAGATAGTGTGCTTTATTTATAATAATAGCAAATGTTTCTCTTTTTAACAGCCAATATAGTTAATAATAACTTAACTGTATTGGCTGTTAAAAAGAGAACAATTTGCTATTATTATAATTATTTCAGCCGAGAATGACTGAATCATTGCTTTATTTATATGATAGACTACAATTAGTGAAAGGAAAAGTGAGATTTCTTCATTCCTTATTTACAGAAGTTGTTATGACAAGCGGCCATAGTGGGGCGGGGCACTTGCTATGTCATGTATGTATATTATTAATATTACTTCTTTCTAGTAATTCTCAGTTCCCACTGAAATGAGAACTGAGAAATAATTACTAAATAAAAGAAGCAAAATTAAAACTTGACGTGTGTACCAACTCTTGCAAATTAGGAATGAAATAGCATAACATCATTTATATACTATCCTCTACCACATGATTTAGTTGCATCAGTTCCCTTCTCCTGCTCTCTTTCTTCCTGGCTCATCTCAGCATCCTCTCTTCAGCTCTGTTTATTCCTGTATCATAGATTCCCTTTAGTCGTGCCTTGTCGTGCCAACTCAACTTGGACAGACTATAAGATGGAATGCACTACTACTATCAACTTAGTTAATTTTTCACTTCACAATTTCTTTCCCAGCTACTTATAACTAGAAGAACAAGATCGCATCTGCCACGTTGAAATTTACTTATTTCTGAGAGATGTTATAAGGAAGACTCTTCAACCATCACTCTGATTCAATCCTTTCTTCTACCATAATATCTCACAAAGGTCAACTATCAGCAATAGGTGTTGTTTTTTCTATAAGAGAATCTCTTCACAGCAACCTTTAAGAATGATTCGCTTCTGTTTTTTTACTAAGTCTGATCTCAATCTTCTAAAATATTAATAACTTATTAACATTTCGTTGTAAAGACAGTTTTAATCCTTTCTCAATATCCGGAATGAGTGAAACTAAAAACCTTCAGCTAGCGGGAGAAATCACTTAGCAAACTCAAGTTGAAGTGAAGTTGTTAACTGTGGCATGTCTTCCACCATAGGTACCAATGGCACTCACTCAAGGCAATATATTAAACTACGTGTATACTACTCTTTATTGGAGGCTCCCAGTGAGCGCTGCCCAGCTTTGCCGCCAATTGGAAAAGGACATTCTTGGAAGGTACCATCCACTTATGTATATGATGGGTGTGTCCCTTAGTCATATAGTCAAATTAACTCGGGTCCCCCCAGAGACAATTGACAGCAGCACTGGAAAACACTCGATGCAATACTAACACAAGGCTACCACTGCACGCCCATCAAATGCAACACAAACACAAGGCTACCACTGCACGCCCATCAAATTATGTATTAACATCGCATATATCAAATATTGTGTCTTTAATAACGAAACAAATGATTTTTAACAACTTGAAAATGCACACACAATTATAAGAGCTTAATTAATAATTATTAAACTCCTATTTCATATTTTCAAGTCTTAAAATTATTCTATTTTATCAATTTGTTGTTTGCCAGATAGCATAAATGGCTTAAATCTTTGAAAAAGCCCACCCTCTATCACAGCTGATCAATCGATCGAGTGCACAGAATGCCCAAAGCTAAGCTTATTCAAATTTCAACTGTTTTTTTTTTCCCCCAAGAAAAGTTGCTGACAGTCCATCTGCCAGAGATGATGTCAACTGAGAGCCGAGTTCCTTTTGCTTGTTCCAAAACATTTCCTAGTTTCAAATTTCCTTTTTGCTGACTCATATTCACACAATGCACTCTGACTTGTCCTCTACTCCAGTAGTGTCAGTCATGGTGGCACTCTATAGTCTCATCTCATATCCCAGCATTGCTGTGACTTCACTCGTTATCTTGCTCTACATCTTGTCTCAAAACAAGTACACACACATACACATGCACACATGCACATCCACACACATGCACACCCACACACATGCACCCCCACATAATTACATTTCTGAAAAAGCAGTAAAGTTGGAACTAAAGGAAGTCGAGCAAGGAACTGAGGACTGAAAATATAGAAATTCTTGTATTACTCCAACATCAGGTCTACAGTATGTTCTATGTTTATACTGTATAGTGCATACACATAAATCATGACTTTGATATTTCTAAAGCTTCCATAATTTGACTGCAATGCCTGTCTGCAGCGAATGAAATGAAATTGTTATCTATCTATAAAACAACAAACTCCAGCTGCTGTGACTTACTATCTAACTTCCTTTTGGATGTCCAACAAATGAAATAAAAGCGTGCTTAGTGTTTTAGTCAGTATTACTTTCCTGTAAAGATGAGGAAAATCAATATCCAATTCCTAGTCTGGATGTATATTAGTGTCATTTGTGTTCACAGTGTGGGTCCCCCAAGTCGTCTTCCAGCCACTGTGTACTCCAGTCCAGACTCTAGTGGTTCTACTTGTCCTTCACAGGACACCATCAGTGAGGAACACAGGAGAGCTAGGGACTCTATCCTGAACAGTTACAACACAGCTCCTGCATCTCCCTGCGGAGGTCCAGGCTGGACTAGAGTGGCCTACCTGGATATGTCAGACACTAACCAACAGTGTCCCTCCAATTGGAGACTCACTACATCTCCTGTGAGAGGATGTGGACGATCCAACAGTGGAGGGAGTACATGTGACTCTGTGACCTACCCAGTCAATGGACGTACCTACTCTTCAGTGTGTGGGAGAGTTATTGCATACCAGAAAGGACTATCGTATGGATTGCATAACTATATAAATGGCCTCACTCTAGACCAGTCCTATATATCAGGAGTATCAGTGACACATGGACCAGCTGGTAACAGAACACACATATGGAGCTTTGTGGGAGCTGAGAGTGAGTCACCATCAACAATTCTATCCTATATCTGTCCCTGTACTAACACTAATGTCACTTGGCCATATCAAGTTGCTACATATAATATAAGTGCTGATTATTTTTGTGACACTGGAAATTCCAGACATTCTTCTGATTATACTCGATACTACACAGAAGACCCGCTTTGGGACGGAGAGGGGTGTGGTCCTACTAGCACGTGCTGTTCCTTCAACTCTCCTCCCTGGTTCTACAAATCTCTCCCTCAGCCCACGAGTGATAATGTTGAGATAAGACTGTGTAACTTTCACAACTCCTTTACTGAAGATCGACTAATATCTTTAATAGAAGTGAACGTACAGTGAAACTTGGTTTGTATCGCATTTCTCATCTGTCAAGTATAAATATCCTAAAATTTCTTATTAAAGTGTAGTATGTATTAGTGAATTCCAAATGCACCTTTCAGGTAATGGAACGCCAGCTATCCTTAGCTAGAGATCGGACATTTCATACCAAACACTTGAATCATTATGCACTGTTGACTACACCACAACAAACCCAACGTACATTATCTAATGACACAACTTCAATTAACAGACATTAAACTACTTTACTTGTGGAGTTTCAAATTTTTTTTCTTTTCTTGTTGTTATTTTTTCAGCAATACCAAATAAACTAAACTATAAATGAAACTATTAGTAGAACACACAGAGGCAACCCAACAAGATCAAGAAGACTTCCTATGCCAAGACTTCTCAGTGTCGACTCATCAGGAAGAGGATGGTGGAGATCATTACTAGAGAAATCAGTCAGATAGACCTCAAAGAGACGGTCAACAAGCTGTGAGTCTTTTGGTTAATGGTGCACCTGGGACTTTGACTCTGATCAATTTCACTCAACAGAACTTCAACAAGAAGCTCACATGGTAAACAAAGTTTGTTTTGCTTGTAATTTTCTAAATTGAATGAGCATAATTTCTCGTCTTCTTTACTAACTAAACTGCAGCAGCATTAAATGTTTACTAGTAAATACTATAAAGTTATGACAAGAATTTGTATAGTGTATTATGTACATAAGATAAACTTAATTATATCATGACAGCATTAGACTCATTTTCTACTAGGTCATTATATTAGAAATATTTAATAAACTTTTACATAGTATATAACAATTAATAATGCATAACACTTTGATCTCGTCACATCTTCATCACTTGGAAATTTAAAAACTCAGTTTTTCATTATTTTCCAACTACAAGATCAAAACGTATCAGACCATATACTGTATGTACTGTGTACATGTTCAAAATAATAACCTTAATTGTACCACGCCCAGTTAAGAAACAAGAGATCCGCTAGATATATTAAATTCTGCAGGGAGTATAGACAGAAGGCTGGTATGCACAAACTTATAATCAAAATTAGTAGAGACTACTTGGATTTAGTACCATCTACGCTAACATCATCATACAGATCTGTTTACGATGGGGACATAACTGCCAATACTATGATCACTAACAGGACTGACATTCCTTGATGATACAATATTTTACCACTCCACTTTGATGACACCGTACCACATATGGTATATTACCACATGGTATATTTTATTGATTCAACATTTTTGTGAGCTCGGAGTTAAATACTCTGTTGCTAGTCTCCACTCCTCTCAGGATACATGAGCACCTCCACTATAATGGTAGTTATATCAAACCATGTCCTATCACCCATGTCCTATCACATCTCCTATCACCCATGTCCTATCACCCATGTCTATCACATCTCCTATCACCCATGTCCTCACATCTCCTATCACATCTCCTATCACCCATGTCTATCACATCTCCTATCACCCATGTCTATCACATCTCCTATCACCCATGTCCTCACATCTCCTATCACCCATCTCCTATCACATCTCCTATCACCCATGTCTATCACATCTCCTATCACCCATGTCCTCACATCTCCTATCACCCATGTCCTATCACATCTCCTATCACCCATGTCCTATCACCCATGTCCTATCACCCATGTCCTATCACATCTCCTATCACCCATGTCCTCACATCTCCTATCACCCATGTCCCCACTCTCTATCACCCAGTCCGCACATCTCCTATCACCCATGTCCTAATCACCCATGTCCTAATCACACACATCTCCTATCACCCATGTCCCTCACATCTCCTATCACCCATGTCCTCACAATCTCCATCACCCATGTCCTATCACATCTCCTCTCACCCATGTCCTATCACCCATGTCCTATCGCCCATGTCCTATCACCCATGTCCTATCACATCTCCTATCACCCATGTCCTATCACATGTCCTATCACCCATGTCCTATCACATCTCCTATCACCCATGTCCTATCACCCATGTCCTATCGCCCATGTCCTATCACTATCCCCCTGTCCTATCAACACTGTCCTACACCCATGTCCTATCACACCCACCATGTCCTATCATCTAATCACACCCATTCCTATCCCCCTGTCCCTATAACCCATGTCCTATCACATCTCCTATCACCCATTCCTATCACATCTCCTTCACCCATGGCTATCACCCATCTCCTATCACCCATGTTTCCCTAAAATCCCCCGGTCCTACACCCATGTCCTAATCACCCAGTCCTATCACATCTCCTATACCGCATTACCTATCACCCATGTCCTATCACCCATGTCATCACACACCATGGCCTACTCAACCCTTCCTATCACATCTCCTATCCGACCATGTCCTATCACATCTCCTATCAACCCATGTCCTATCACAACCCATGTCCTATCCCCATGTCCTATCACCCATTTCCTGCAACTGTCCTGCACCCATGTCCTATCACCCAATGTCTATCACCGCATTCCTATCACATCTCCTATCACCAGGGCCTATCACCCCCATGTCCTATCACCCAGTCCTATCACACCCATGTCCTATCACATCTCCCTATCACCCTGTCCTATCACATCTCACTATCAATCAACCCATGGCCCTCACATTCCTATCACCCATGTCCTATCACCCATGTCCTATCACCCATGTCCTATCACATCTCCTATCACCCATGTCCTATCACATCTCCTATCACCCATGTCCTATCACCCATGTCCTATCACCCATGTCCTATCACATCTCCTATCACCCATGTCCTATCACCCATGTCCTATCACCCATCTCCTATCACCCATGTCCTATCACCCATGTCCTATCACCCATGTCCTATCACCCATGTCCTATCACATCTCCTATCACCCATGTCCCTATCACCCATGTCCCTATCACCCATGTCCTATCATCACCCATGTCCTATCACCACCATGTCCTATCACATCTCCTTCACCCATGTCCTATCACCCATTTCCTATAACCCATTGTCCTATCCATCTCCATCACCCATTCCATCACTCATGTCCTATCATCACCTCACCCCTCTCCTATCACCCCTTCCTTCCACCCATTGTCCTATCACATCGCCTATCACATCTCCTATCACCCATGTCCTATCACCCATCTCCTATCACCCATGTCCTATCACCCATGTCCTATCACCCATGTCCTATCACCCATGTCCTATCACATCTCCTATCACCCATGTCCTATCACCCATGTCCTATCACCCATGTCCTATCACCCATGTCCTATCACCCATGTCCTATCACATCTCCTATCACCCATGTCCTATCACATCTCCTATCACCCATGTCCTATCACCCATGTCCTATCACCCATGTCCTATCACCCATGTCCTATCACCCATGTCCTATCACCCATGTCCTATCACATCTCCTATCACATCTCCTATCACCCATGTCCTAGTCACCCATGTCCTTCACCCATGTCCTATCACCCCTGTCCTATCACATCTCCTATCACCCAATTCCTATCACCCAATGTCCTATCCCCATGTCCGATCACCCAACCCAGGTCCTATCACATCTCCTATCAATCACCCAGTCCTATCAACCCATGTCCTATCACCCATGTCCGTCACACTTCTCCTATCACCCATGTCCTCTCACATCAACTCCTATCACACCCATTTCCTACACACAATTCCACCTATCATCACCCATGTCCCCTATCACCCATGTCCTATCACCCATGGTCCTATCCCACCCCATGTCCAGCACCACCCATGTCTATCACAAATCTCCTATCACCCATGTCCATCAATCGCTCTCCTATACCCATGTCCTATCACCCATGCCTATCACACCCCATGTCCCTATTCCTATCACCAGCTCTCCTATCACCAACCCATTTCCTATCCCTCTCCTACTCACCCATGTCTATCACCCCTGTTCCTATCATCACCCATGGTCCTCATCACCCCTTTTCCCTAATACACCCCACTGTCTCTCAATCACCATGTCCTATCACATCTCCTATCACATCTTCCCTATCACTTCTCCTATCCCATGTCCTGACCGCATCTCCTATCACCCATGTCCTATCAAACTCCTATCACCCTGTCCTATCATCGCTTGTCCCTATCACACACACCCATGTCTATCACACATGTCCTATCACCCATGTCCTATCACCATGGTCCTAAATCACAATCTCCTATCACCCTGTCCTATGCACCCCAGTCCTGATCACGCCCATGTCCTATCCCCATTGTCCTATTCAATCTCCTACCACCCCATGTCCTATCACATCTCCTATCACCCATGTCCTATCACCCATGTCTTATCACATCTCCTATCACCCATCTCCTATCACATCTCCTATCACATCTCCTATCACCCATCTCCTATCACATCTCCTATCACATGTCCTATCACATGTCCTATCACATCTCCTATCACCCATCTCCTATCACATGTCCTATCATCCATCTCCTATCACCCATGTCGATCCTATCACCAATGTTATATCATCTCCTTTTTAGGCTTGACCCCTGTTTCTTCAGATACTACAGCATTAAAAAGGTCTTACTTCAAACTTGGGCTCCAAATCGTGAGATAATTCCTGCGGAACGCCCTTTTTTTCAAGTCATAAAAAGTTACTGTGACTGGTTACTAAGGCATTGAAAACCCTTTACCAGACATAATTTCAAAACCTCGCCGTTTTGGGGGACTGCTAAATGTCGCTTGTTGGTTGTCAAGAGCCACTGGTAGTCAGAGTGGCTGAACATTACTACTATACTTGGGAGAAGCTGAGGTAAGTACGTAGTTCCATATTTGTTAGCTAAAAGTTATAAAAATAATTCTGGCCATTATTTATTTGGTAGAGCTGTTACTGGTAATTGAGGTAGTCAGAGTGGCTTAAATTAGATACTACAGAAGTTACTACAATTCAGGAAATTAAGGTAAGAGAGTATTTCTGTATTTGTTTGGTAAAATTGTTGGTCAACTGCTACAGTATCTACTGTTTTGCATGAACTAAGCTAAAGTTTACTACATGTGTGTAATAATACCACTGTAGTTTCATGTAACCTCACTAGACAGGCTCGCTAGATATTTGTGCTCAAGCACACCACTAGTTTAAATTATGGGATGTATATCTGGATTGAATAATGCTGGTCGAGTGTTCATGTGAAAGTATGCACTTTTTATTTATTTATAAAAACAGACACACAGAGAAAGGAGTAAATAACAACATCTGTTGTTTGTGTCTACTTCTATCAAAAAACAAATAACGTAAAGGTGAACATATTGTATGTGTGTATGTATGTACATATGTATGCATGTATGTATGTATGTGTGTGTGTATGTATGTATGTATCTTGTTATTGAGCGAGTGAAGTGAGTGAGATACTATTAGGGGTGAACAATTGAAAATTGGGTATAATATGTTATATATATGTATATTTGGTACGTATGCCCCTTAAACACGCGCACGGGTTCCTTTTTTTCCTCCTAAAAACACTGCTAGGCTTGACTACAGATTATCCTGACGCTACAGTAATAACTAAGTCTTACTTTGAACTTAGGCTCAAAATTGTGAGATAATCCCTGAAACACTTGTTTGTCAACTCCCAAAAAGTTGCTGCGACTGGTTACTGTGGCTTTGAAAACCCTTTACCAGACGTAATTCAAAACTACGTTGTTATTGTTGTTTTCTGGGTGCTTAAGTGCCGCTTGTTGGTTGTCAAGAGCCACTGGTAGTCAGAATGGCTTAATATTAATACTAAGGAAACTACCACCACTCGGGGGAAGCTGAGGTAAGTACGTAATTCCATATTATTGTTGGCTAAAATAACTCTGACCTTTTTGTTTTGTAGCTGAGAGCTTGTTCAAGAGTTGCTGGTAATTGAAGTAGTCAGTGATACTACAGAAGTTACCATTTCTCACGTGAGTACTTCTGTATTACTAAAATTAATGGTCAACTGCTATTATACTGTTTTGCATGAACTAAGCTAAAATATTAATGTATTATGTAGTAACAAAACTGTTGTTTTATATGTTCCCTAACTAGGCAGGCTCACTCGATATTTGTGCTCAAGCATACCACTAGTATGTATGTATGTATGTATGTATGTATGTTCATTACCACCCTTTACCAAAAAATACCCAGAATTTTGTCTCACTCCATGTGTATGTACATATGTGGGTATTACAGTATAACAACCAGTGGTATATGTACTAACAACAAGAACTGGACTGGAATGCTGTGTATAATACATATGTACATAATCAGTAAACAGACAACATGAATGCACAGGAGTGTGCATGTACGAAGTGCTGTGTGTCATACATATTGGCCATACGTAACCAGGTCAACAAACATACTGATGCCACAATACAAGCTGTCTTCAACTTTGTAAAAAAAAAAATGTCATGTGTGACAAAAATGACACTGAGCAGCTTAATCAACTCCTGAAGTTTTAACTGTAAAAAATCGGTCAGCGTGCTAGAATTGAGAAAGTGAATGTGCTGATGACCTGCACCTCATTGGTTTATAATAGAACTCCGTTTACCTGGCTAGCTCATTCTATCATCACCCTGTGCTACACCCGTGCATCACAATTCTCAAATCAACCTTACATTACAGAAAGTTCTGTTTTTTTCTTGCCACGGTTGCAGATTGAAGAAGCAAGCATGCAAGCTGATAGCCGAAAGCATCGAATGCCACTCTATCAATTGGGAAGTGTACCCATGGTTTGTGCCAGTAAGTCTTTGGTTGAGGTACACTTACTGTGATATTAGAGATGCACATAAATATGTTGTCAATGACTATTCCATGTCTTAGTGTTTACTCAATGTCTAATGAGAAATGGTTCTGGGAAAAACTTGTAGGTTAACAATTTAGGGTCATTTTCATAGGCGCATGTCCACCTCTCAGAGAGCAGCCATGTTGAACTCTAAAATAGTGAAGTGAGTCCATTTTTTTGTCGCAGTTACTACACATTACTATTACTATTGTTGTTGTTGTTATTGTTGTTGCAATATTGACAGAAAGCACAGAATGTTATTTTAATTTATCGGGATGGTAGACTGTAACATAACAGATATTGTAGCAGAATGCCAGTGTAAGGATTCAGGAAGTTTTTCACGATAGTGAGGCATGTCTTGATTAAAACTAGGAGCACGAATTTAGTTACCTAACCCCGCCCCCACTCCCCTTTCCCCACTCCCCCTGTTTCCCCCACACAGTCAAATTCCTACCATTCCTCTCCAGATTCACGTGTAATTCATTCTTCTAAGGTATTCTACATGGACTTCGGCCATAATAATCTAATACAATGCTTTCTCGTGCATTCATCTGTCAACGCAATATCACTTTCACACGTGAAAAATCCAGCAAATCGATGGATACTCACGCTGTTTGCCCTGTGCAATGTTAATCGCAGATATTATAGATGTACTTTAACTCTTGTATTTTATTGGTAGCCAGTTGTGGTCAAACAGGAATACTTTGTGGCTATTGCAAATACTATTACATGTACATATCTCCCCCAAATATATACTTGATCTCTCAGAAGTGTAACTACTTGATTTCATCACAAATACTTTGAGCACAACTGTTGGAATTAATCACTCCAGAGTACACTGTAAGGGAAACTTACACACTTACATGTGCTCCCCAAACTAATCTGTTCTTCCTTTATCCTTACCCTCCCAGGGATTTACATAAAGGTAGGGGCGCCCTAGGATTCCTCCCCCCCCCCCCCCCCCCCCCAGATTTTTGAAGGTAAACTTAATTCAGCAAAGCGAGCGGAGCTGACTCTCTAATGAGTTCGCGATATATATATTTATTTAGGTCTAGAAATTGTTTTTGTTCTTGCGTGGGCGTACATGTGTACCTTTTCTCCTACGCGCTTGCGCGGGCCGGGTAACCTTCTTAGCAACATTTTGTTTTGTTTACCCGCCGTACGAAGTAGCGATGCCCAGTAGACAAAACGTTAGAAACGCTCGGTCAAGAGCTTTGAGGGTGTTAGAAACTCCTGAAGAAAAATTAGTAAGGAGAGAGATAAGAAATGAAAAAGACAGGGCAAGGAGGAGGAGAGCTAAAACGAAACAGAAACAGGTAGCAAAGTAAAGAATCTTTCTTTTTGAAAAGCCATTAAATGTTCCTTATTTATTTATTAGACTATTCCTGAGGATTACGGTACCAGGAGCCTTCATCATAGAAAAAGCTACCACTATTGTTTTCTCACTTTGACAGTATTTTGTAGCCACACCAAGCATGCATGGAATAGCTGCAATTACAGGGAACATGCATCGCTCGCTTCGCTATTTTGTGCTATTAGAGCACATCACTAGTATAATACATTAGCTAAAGTTGAATTCTACGAGTTTAAACTTTCATACAAACATGTGCATTAAAGCCATGTAGGTTTATAAAATGGGTGTGGCTGAACACAGCAGTGTTTCCCATCCTCAGCAAAATATCCTGAATGTTCGGTCTCCAGCACTCCAGAAGACGAGCACTCCAGCACATAACTCATTTAGCTAGCTACACGCACTTCATACACACACATGTTCAGTTTTATCATCATCATCGCCAGCATTCGTCATCGATGTTTCATTCTGATTTTGTTTATAACTCAAAACACTACATCATTTTAGTTAGTTAATAATATTTCATAAATTTTTTTTAACACACTGTATGACACACCGCCTCCACTAAAATTAAGACCAATTAAAGTCATGTAATAGTATTAGATTTGCTAGTAAGTGCTGATATAGTTTATAGTGCATTGCCAAGTCCAATTTGTACAAATATATCAAAATGTTACTGCATTGCAATCTGGAAAAATAGCAAAGTCCAATCTGACATATCCAGTCATCAGACACCTCAATCTACTGGGCAGACGTTTTCCGGAATATTTAAACAAAATTTCAATATTATTCTGCATGCAAGTTGGGTACCTGCGGTGAGTAGTGATAAACTGTAGCGTACGTCTCAAAAACTAATTGGAGAGCCCTAGCAACTATTTCAGCGAGGTTTCCAAAGTTGGCGGATAATAATATGGTAGAAACTAAATAGAGCATAAATTAAGGGCATTCCTTAGTCCCTACACTGCCTGATTAACAAGAATGATGTATGTATCAATTACACATACATTCTTACCCCCCCCCTCCCCTCCTCCCGTCCCAACCTCACTCCAAGATCTGCTGTCTTTCAGTTAATGTCATGATTTGCTAACCGCACTTTCAATACTACCATTCAAAGAAAATCTATCGTGCGTGCATTCAATGAATTAATACAATAAGGAAACTAAATGGATTACATTAAATATATTCACGACCCGGTGCGTGGTCAAAATGGCACAGACTGCTGAGGGCAGTTCAGGAAGACAGAAACTTGCCAAGTTCATTACATGCAGATAGTTTGATATGTAATAGTATGTACGCTTAATAAAACATGCATTAATTACTCATAAAACAAAGAATTGTTTATCCATTGAAATCACTGCAAAGCCACTTCTGTCTATCCATGACATAACACTACTCCCCACAAGAATTGTTTTCCCCATGAATAAATAAACCTACAGTTGATGTACTAACCTGGTGTGACTTTCTCCTTCCAAATCCAGCTTGCTAAAGTCGAGCAGCTCCAGGCTACTTCCAGGGCGTAAGGTGGCGTCACTAACGGGGCTCATCATCTCCACCACGGAGGAGGAACTGACAGGCTCCTCATCCTTCAGCTCACTTATCCTGAGAGAGACTTCAGTAGCCATAGCAAGATATAGGCCAGCTGACCAAGAAGATAAGACCACTAGCTTATCATTGACATTGTATTCACTACTAGGTGGGCGGGGATTACAAGTTGAAAGCATAGCAGTTTATCTTATTTCCGCTTTTTAAAGAATGACGATTCGTACCATTATGCATTTTACTTTTATATTAAGCGGTAAAAGGTCGTCGACTAATGACCATTGTCAAAGCAATCTGTTAGCTTAAGATTCATTTCCGCATTCTTTGGACTAGCATGTTGTGTTTGTTGTAGTAGTGAGTTGCTGGTTGTGTCTCACGGCTTCGTGACCCTCTCGAACTTGAATGCGGGAGGGGCACTCTACCTTTAGTTTCAGCCCTATCTGTGTGCGAATATCTGGTGCGACAGAGACAGGTGAGAAGAATTGGGGGCGGAGGTTAGTTGCTTTAGCAACTAACTGACCGACCAGTTGCTGGCTAGGTAAAATTGCTGCAAATAAGCCTCTGGGAGATGGTTTGTGTGAGCCCCAACCCTTACAGAGTACTAATCTGTTTTTCTAATTGATGTTTTGTGTCGGAATTGTTAGTCAATCGCCTTAGTTTCTTTCAGGGCCTTTGTTAAGTGCTGAGTTAGGTTATTGAAGCAAGGAGGCTGACATTTACAACTAGAGTTTGAACATTGTGAGCTTGTTATATAGTCGTTTAAGAAGTGGTATTAATTTTACCACGTAGTTACATGCTGATCAAATTACAGGCAGGAATGTAAGTTGGTTTAGCAAGCAATAGTTGTTGAACATTTTTTGCTCTACAAAAAAAAAAAGTACTGAAATACTGGTATATAGCTTGAGTTTGTATGTATGGCCAAAATACACACTTCCTTGATGTGACCCTTTACCCAGTCACTACTATAAGTGAAATATTGTGAACTGGTGTTGAGTTTGACCTGACATGACTATAGTGTGCGTTTTAACTACCTTTTAGATCCTTAGACAGTTAATTTATATAATTTTATCATGGATGACTAGAACCGTAATAACTTTTTTGTTAGTTGTTGAACTTGTTTATCTTGCCTCAGGCCTTGCATGTGTACATTGTAGTGGCAGTGTATTAATATAATTACATGGATGGGGAGAGATATCTACACACTGCACTTGGCACCTCCTCAAATCATGTGTTTCTCCTTTTACAGAAAGGCATGATACATTTGTGAAGCGTGAAGCCCATAAAGTTGTTGCTTTGAACATACTTGTTTTTCCTTGGTGCTAATTTTCATCACGTTGGGACAAAAACGGATTTTAAAAATGTCTGGCATTGATGTGGTTTGTGCAGGGGGGGGGGGGGTGTTGTAGGTGGGAGACGCTGCTGTACTTAGCCACACCCAGTATTTAAAACCCACACTACTTTGATACACATGCTTCTATGGAAGTGTACATACTTCACACCACCAGGGTGGGGTCAAATACTTTGAATAGTATTTAAGTACAAATAAAAAATATTTTGAAGAACTCAAATACAAAATACAATTACAAGTACTTTCTTAGATGTAGTATTTCAATTAGAAATACAAATACTTTTGAATTGCATTACAATTACAGTAGGTAAAGTGTTACGTGGGAAAATAGAGTACACCTGACAAACATTAGTTCTTTAAACATTTTGTCCTTCGAAGAAACTTATGTATGTATGCCCTTTCTTCGTATACATTCAGTTAATTTAGCAGCAGCTTTTCACATCTGTAAGATAGAAATATGTTCAGGAAATCTTTTATTTTCTACTTTCTACCTTATGATTTTTTTAAAAGTATTTGAAATACAAATACAAATTCTTCACTTTATAAATCTTCAAATACAAATACAAATACTCCAAAAATGTATTTAAATACAGCTTAAGTACCAATACTCATGTATTTAACCCCAACCTGCTTCACACTGATCAGTGATTTGTACTCGTAGAATTCAGCTTGTGTTTCTAGTGATACCTACATATGCTCGTACAACATAAAACCCAGTGAAGTGATGTAATTGTGTTTGTTTTGATTTTGTCAGTGAGTTAGGAAATGAAAGGAAATTTTCATTTGTTTGCTCTCACAATCCAGACTTTTTCTATCTGACTTAATCCTTTTTTTTCTTTTTTCTTTTTTTTTCTATTTTGACCATGTGCAACTAATTAGCCACGCCTGTGACCACACCTATAGCACTTAATCACAGCTTTTCAGTTCTTGCCGAATTTTTGTCTGAAGAGAATTAGCTCAGAGGAGAGACTATTCCATTCTGGAGCTACATAGAGCTGTCAGAAATGCTAGAAGTGATGCGGGTGTCCACTTATCACCCCAGATGATTTATAGTGATGAAATTTTTAGTGCAGTGGGAGTGTGAGAGGGATGGAGCTAGATTAACTGTGAATTGGGGGAGTGGCAAGATAAGAAGGTACATGGTCTAGCCATCTTAGACTGGCATTGATGTATTACATACATTGCTACATGCTGCTGGTTACCAAGGCACTTCTTATGTGGTTACTATAACTTGGCATCCGATGATAGATTGTAGATGAATAGAAATGAAGGATGTAAGCACCAATACTATTCAATAGCACTGAGAGTTGTGACTGGCTTCTCTGCACACAGCCATGGAAATCTATGCCAAGTTTAAATTTGGTATGTTCGTATGAGTTAAATGCTACATCTATTCTCTGTATAAGTTCATCCTTTTAATTCGTCTAATTTTGAGTGAATGAAGTTATGTGCTGTCTTTCCCAAGTATGGATAACAAGTCATATAGGCAAGTTAAAGTGCTAATAAACAATTCAGAGTTGTCGCCAAGTAACAGTGAGCATAAGGGTGTTTTGTTCATTTCTTATAAAGATATATCTGCACAAAACATAGGAAACATAAATGAGCTGTATTAATGGGATTGGATGGTTTGAATGGAATGTGATACTAATTTATGTAGAGTACCTCGGTATGTAGCTAGTCTGTTAGACTGGATTGTTTTGTAATATGAAAAATCTCATCGTTGTTATCATTACTCGTCATCAAGTGAAAGACAAGATGTTTCCCAACCTCCCTCCATTTTATTTACCACATTTGACAATAGAAAGGAATGGCAACATGAAGTCTATGTAGGAAATTCTAAGGTAAAATAGAAAGCACACAGTAGGTACATGCAACTTTAGCAGTAGAGAATAATAAAAGAAGACGCCAGGAGGTAGAAACGCTTTTTCTGTTATGATGTGAACTTCCGTTCTTTGTTCAATTAAGTATGTGTCGATGTACTTCTCTTCCATGCATACTGTTCACACCTATACTTCAGGTAGCCATGGAGACCGCCAACAGCATGTTTGGCAACCTGAACTCGTCCCTGCCTACGGTGGAGGAACTGCAGACTCTGAGGGAAGAAGTGGAGCAGCTGAACTCTGACCTCGTGGAGGCTATGGAACAGAGGACTCAGGCAGCCGAGTATGGCCTGGTGCTGCTGGAGGAGAAGAAGACGTTGCAGAGCCAGTATGAGGACCTGGGGACGCTCTATGAGGGAACCAAGAGGGAGCTGGATAGCTCTGTCAATGTAAGGGAGCATACGGGAAGGGGGGTGTGGCTTTAAGTGGGCGAGGGAAGGGGACATGAGGCTGAGATGTGTGCGTGTGTCTGTTTGTGTGGTAGTATTTGGTTATTTGAATAGCATGTGCAGTACACATGTGTGCATACATGTGCTGTGTATATCATTTGTGTACATATCTATAGCTAACATGCTCTGTGTATATATATATTATATAGACCATAGCATCGTTAAGTAGCACAACAACAGGAACTACATATTTCAATAGATTGAATAGCATGTACATGTACATGCAGTTCAGCATCCTCAACTTCTACCAGTTGTGTAATGTGTGGGCTAAATACAGGTGTGTGTGTGTGTGTGTGTGTGTGTGTGTGTGTGTGTGTGTGTGTAAACTGCTAAGTGTGATGTTTCAAGTCCTATTTCAGCCCACGCTAAGCTGGCACTTGGCCATTGTTTTGACTCTGTGGCATTTTCAAACGTGTAAATTAGTTTTGAGTGCTTATATTCGACAATTGGCTGTATTTCTATCAACACCTTACTCTCATTGCCAGTGATGGCATATTTTTTATTTTGGCTCCGTGCTACTGTTCTACACAGCCTGCCTTCCTATGCTTCCTTTATGGCCCATTCATTGGTCCTTTCTCAAAGTGGAAGTTTCAGTTCATTGTAACTGTAGTGAAGGAGCAGAAACAGTACTCAGGTGACCACCACCTACAGGAGGGAGGACAATGGAGTAGCAGGTGGCAGTTACAGGCCACAGATACTTAGGCATGAGGTCACAGATACATAGGCATGAGTATACATACATACTACCAAGTGTGTGTGTACATGGATATGTTTTCCTTTGTTGAGGTTGGAGTTTATTGACAATATACAGTTGAACTTTTAAGCTTAGGGTCACTAGAATTTAAACTGAGTCTTCTATTATCTGATATAGTTTCTGAACTATACCATGTATGTACACTCTGGAGGGGCGGGGATTACTACTCTCATTTCTTAAATTAGGGTTATAGAAAAGCAAAAAACAAAACAGTATTTGCCTCCCATGGAAGTGCAATAATTATAGCCATTCCACTTTCTCCTCCGTTAATAGCTCACTTTCCCCCCTCCCCTTTTTTCCCACCAATTATCCTAAAATAAACTTAAATAATAGTATGTGCGATTATTCCAGTTTTTTTACCCACCTCAATGCAGTAGCTGCAGTAAGACCACAAGCATCTGAGAGGTGCCATACAATCCAGTCTTAAATGGTTGATATCCTGATGTCTATTATCTGTGTGTTCTCTATGGATATTAAGCACCGTGTGATCGTTTACGACGTGGTAAATCTCAATTATTATTTATAGCCTCTAGAACAGCCAAAATAATGTTACATTTTATTAACTTATTCACTTACAAAATCAGAATTGTCGCTAGCAGTTGGAATATGTAGCTATTGCTTCAGATGACAGTGAGCACAATGTTCTACGTCTATATAGTGAAGCCACATCCACCAATTAGACAAACATTCTGGAAATGACAATTTTACCACTGGTTTCTGGCCAAAACTTGAAAGGTATGTTAGTTGGCTTAGTTGAAGCCCACTAAAGTTTTTTCACATGTGTGGAATAATTTGCAAGTGCTCGTTTTCCCCCGCTCATGGATGAGAACGCTTATTAACTTTATAATTCAGTTTGGCCAATGTAATGATCCTTTCCTGTGACAATATGGTACGACACAATCGTACCGGTCGCACAGATAGTATGTACAGTACATACATGTAGCTACAGGACCTGTAGCTATGAAATTCTTGTGTCATCCTTACTCATGTATAGTATTACATGTAGTACATGTTTTAGTTAATATATCTAATTACTCTAGGAGATCAGTCCCACTTTATGGTGACCTACACTTTACCTGATTTAAAAGCAGGATGTATGATTTCAGCCCCTGCTATGGACTATAGCTTGTGAGAAAAATCTTGCATACGTATTTTTACGGTTGGGTGGTTGAATCAGCAGCAAGTAGCTTGAGAATTATATCACATTGAGTTAGACTCGTTCTCTACGAGGTGTTCATTAGAAGAAGATACACTTAAACATTATATACATAGTGATTTTGGTATAATCTAAGACGTTTCAAAATGCGTTGAAAAAGAATATAAATTTGTTAGTTGGATTGCACAGCTTAAGTGGTAAACATTGTTGTATGTTTGTTGTTGTTGTTGTTGTTGTCGTCGCAGACATTGAAACAAGTTCAATCTGACTATGAGAAACGAGTTAAAGATCTGGAGAATCAGAGAGAGCAACTGCTAGAGGAAATGGAGACTAGAGAAACCGCACTCATGAATAAGGTCAGTCAGTCACTGTGAAAGTTTGTTTTAACACATTATTAGCAAGGCATCCTTTACCAGAGTCTCATTTTAGTATAATTTGGCATAACTAACTGAATTTCTACGATTGTTTAATGTTATTCTCCATTACATATATGTGTTAATTCCCCGATATGATATTTAATGCTATTACATGTGGACGTTGTTTGTTATCGTATGTGGGCGTGGTGTGCAGATAGATAAAGGAGAGGAAGACGTCCGTCAGTTGGAGCGGAAATTGAAGCAGTCGGTGTCGGAGTGTGAATGTCTGGACGAACACAACAACTTTCTAAATCAAGAGCTTGACAGGTAAAGGGTGGCTTGGAGTGGTCTTAGTGTGCATGTAAAGTATGTGTAATGTCAAATGGGTAATGACGACTTGACTACATCATTTTATAGTCTATTTTTAGTTGGGAAACTGGTAGTGCAATCCATGCACGCTCGTTGTTGCTGTCTGCTTAGCTACTGTCGTTGTGTTGTAATTTTTTATTTTTTTTGCTTGGTTTGTATGCTAGCTAGGTAGGATTAGCAATGTGAGGGTTGACTACTCATATTGTCCTACTGATCTTCACAATGCCAGTCATCTTACTGATACACCATCAAGCTATAACATTGGACAATTTTAGTACAATCAGGAATGCTTTCTAAATTTAATTTTTATTTATTTATTTTTTTTTATTTTTTTTTTATTTATCATTATTATTATTTTTTTTTTTCTGTCATTTTCCAATGTATTGAATGCCATGCAAGTGAGAGCTTATACATTACACAGGACATCTGATGGATGCTTTCCCACCAAGTTCCCGGTTAAATAATTCTGCTACTAGGTCGGGTTTCGTATAAGAATTGTTTTGCTGTGGGTTGGAGATACCATGCGTACTTGGCCACACCCACTTTTACCGATGCTGTACACTGATGCACATGCCTATATGAGAGTGTATACTTGACACTGATTAGTGTTTGGTCATATGCATGATTTACAAACTCATGTAATTCAACTTTAGCTAAGGAACTGTTAGCTTCCAAAAAATTCTGTGTGTGTATGGGGGGAGGGGATCTTAAGGCTATGTAGCTAGTTCAGGTTGACTGATTCTGTTAGTTTAGATGGGAAAATTGAGGGGCGTGGCATGTGTATGTACTATCATCTATCCACTCATCTGGAGTTCTGACACGTATACATATATACATCATCACTATGATAGAAGTGGGTGTGGTCTAGTGAAATCAGCTATTTTATTGTAATTTACATTAAAGTGACCTTTCTCGCTAAGATTTATCCATTGTGACCTTCCTTGCATAGTTTTATATAGAACTATGCAGCTGTATTTGTTGTGAAGGATGGTTAAGTTTTAAGCTGCAACAATATTCCCAGTGTGTTTTGAGTCATTCCAGATAGAGATATAGCATGACCGGCCATCAACCTCTTGTTGCACACATGTCAAATATTCCATGTTAAATATTCCATCTCAAATATTCCATACTAAAGATTCCATGTTAAATATTCCATATTCCATACTAAAGATTCCATGTTAATTTTTTATGTCAAATATTCCATACTAAAGATTCTATGTTAAATATTGTATGTCAAAGTTTTTTTTTCATGTCAAAGATTCCATGTCAAAGTTTCCATGTTAAATATTCCATGTTAAATATTCCATGTTGCATGTTGAAGATTCCACGCCATACACTAGTCGTCTCCATTAAGTTGCTTTGTTGAATGCTTGCAGATGTACGTACCATTACCAAACAGCTGGCTGGGAAGTCTTACCATACGACACAACCACAACAGATAACTCCCACACATCCTCCCACACGGACTCACACACACCACTGTATGTATCCACACAACGCATGAGCCCCACACTTATGGTTAGTGGCAGTCCATGCATATGTGATCGATTTGGGGGAAATCTGCCTAAATGTGGCATCTAATGTTTTTAAACTTTTCTCCTACCTGAAGATTGCACAAAAAGCTGATAATGAGCCCTTCTAATTTGGGAGTTGTAGCACACGTCATCTTTGCCCAGTGCATTTCGTTGATTTTGAGACAATGTTGCATAAAGGAGTTGCTAAGGCATAGGGGGCGTGCCCTGTATTCTGTATACTATTGCCTCAAGTCTCCATGACACCACAAACATGTCTGATTGCTAGCCGAGGCCGAATAGAAGTTAACAGGGCTATATTTTAAGACTCTTATAGAAACTATTTTCAAGTTATATAGCAAGAGTTGCGTGAGTGCACTCAACAGTTAGACAAGTGAAACTAGTTGACACATTTTCTTCCCGCATTATAGTAAGCGAATAGCATGCCAAAAGCATTTTTAGCAACGCTCCCTCCGTAAGCTAATCTAACTGGCAATTATTCTAACGTCATATCACGAGTTTTATTGCTCACCAGAGCTTACAGCTGCCCTGTAAGCTAAGCTGAGGATACTGGGGAGGGAGGGGGGGGGGGGGGGGGGTGTTTGCTGCATTTAGGCAGATTTTTTTCCAAGACCGATCACATGTGTACCAGTAAGTAGTCATGTGTTCAGCATTTATATCTGAAATTTCTCAAACCAAATAGCCCAAGTGTTTTTTTTTTTTTATTCTTGCCCCAACTGGCCCATTGTTTTACAAAGGTTAGTGTTTAGAATTACATAATTCTGTCTTGTCCGTATCGCTCTGATTGTGCCTATGTCATCTTGCCGGCTCATTTCTGTTAATGAACATTTCAGTGTGCACCATAAGTTGTACTATAACAATCTCAATGCTAGGTTTCAAAGTATTGCATCAATTGGTCTTTCGATTAACATAGAATTTGTTTGTAGATAAGACTTCAACAACCAGTGTGTGTGTGTTGTTGTTGCTGTTTTTATTATTTAAGGGATATGTGTAACACTTTAATATTTTTCCTAAAAGCAATTTCAGCCTGATGTCACAATTCATCCTTGCTAGTAATGCTACATAAGTAGACTAGACATCTTAGTCTTTCATTGACGCAAGAGATTTCCCTCCGAAGGGAAAATCCTGTATGAATCCCTGACATCATATAAAGTAACTCAACAGTCTTTAGTACTACATTTAGAATTTTTTTCTATCACAATTTATGATTTTATCATTAATACGCTATTTATGTCTTTAGGTGCAGACGAGAAATAGAAAACTTCAAAGATGAGAATCGTCGCCTGAAGTATGCCAAGTCCTCTACCACGTTGGAGATGGATGAGATGAAGAAGACATCAGACAATCTGGAGAAGAAGCTGAAGCAGCTTAGTCGACTGGAGGAAGAGTGCCAACGCCTTCACTCGGAAAACTCCGCCCTCTCTAACGAGGCCAACTCGTTGCGTGAGCTCTATGAGAGTACGGCATTTGAGAAGGAGTCTATTGAGAACCGGACTCAAGAAGCTCTGGAAGCTTTGGAGGAAGAGAGAGAGATGAGAAGTATTCTGGAGGTTAGGCTCAAAGAAGACTCTGTCAACTTCCATTCTCCTCACCCTAGCTGGGCGGTGGAAGGGCAAATAGTTAATGGAGGTGAGCAAAATGGTAGACATATCAGTCGCCAATTTACGCCCGAGTCCCCTCCGGTTTCACCAAGTGTCAGTGATGAATCAGCAGGAAATCGATTTCATTCGACGCCATTCCATGCCAGCAAGTCTCACCAATCAACTAAACAGCAACCGATCAGCTTGCTTAACGAACTACAGGAGTCCATTCAGCAGACTCAGTCTGAGACGTACAACGAAGAATTGGAAGCTCTCAGGAAGAGAGTTAGCGAGCTAGAGGAAGCAGAAGGTGTGTTTTTAAAGGAGAAGAAAGCTTTGGAAGAAAATTTATCGGAAACTTTAGCTAAAGAATCCGTTCAACAAAAGGAACTTGCAAGGCTGGAAGATATTGGGAAAAAAGTCAGTGATTTAGAAAAAACAGAAGGCATGTTATTGAGAGAAAAGAAAGCACTTGAAGAAAATATTTTGGAAACTTCTGCGAGGGAATCTGCTCAACAAAAAGAACTAGCAGATGTCAGAGAGGAATACTCTAAGGGAATCAGAGAAAGAGACATTGTCATTGAAGATCTGCAACAGAAAGTGGTCATTAGAGACGAACAGATCAATCACTTGAAGACCAAACTGAACTCGGCCACTTCAGATAAAGCCACGCTTGAGATTGAGGTGGATGGACTGAACAGCGAAATAAAGAGAATTAAAGTTGCATCCGAGATTGAACTTGACAAGGTGCAGAAGGAATGCTCCCAGGAGCTGGCGTTAAATGCCGAGCTGAAGGGGAAACTGAGCATGCTTGAGGAGCAGCTTGTCTCCCAGGTGAAGGCGGTGGAGAAACTGGAAGCCATTTTGTCCTGCTCTCACTTGCAAGTTTCTTCCATGACCGAAGATATCAAGAGCCTCCAAAAAGTCGTGGCCACCTTGAGCAGCAACGGAAAGGCAAATGGATCTGCTGGCTCAAGCGTGACTTCCCCCAAGTCATCAGACAATGCCGACAGAAGTACCAATGAAAACGGAGAAAATGGGACAAAGACGGAATCCCAAGACCAGCCTGATGGAGAGTGTGAGGAGCGCAATGACACAGAATATTTCAAACTAGAACTCAGAAAAGCCAAATCTAAGCCTATTAAAGTTCATTCTGAGACTCACGCACTGAAAGCCATTATTAGCTTACAAGAACAACTTCGTCTAGTCAGGAAACCACTCGAAGCTTTCACCAAGGGCATGCTCGAAAAATCTCTCTCCCAGCCTGCGAAGTCGATCTCCTCCTCCACTTCGCCACGCCCGTATTCTCCGGAGAGCCTGGCGGGGGCAAACAGGAAGAACACGCTTGACTTGGAAGCCAGCATCAACAAGTGGAAGTCCAAATACTTGCACAAGGCGGAAGAAAGTAGCAACTTGCGTTCCATCATGAAGGCGCGATCCACTACGTACGACGTGGCCGTGAGCAGCCTGCGCAGCAAGATCGACGGCCAAGCACGCTCTTACCAGTCTGAGGTCACCAAGCTCAAGTACCAGATCAAGTTGTTGAAGAAGGACAGAGACGAACACCTGAGCCTGCGCAACATGTACGGCAAGAGGTGTGAGGATTACATCGACGAGATCACGAGCAGCAAGAAGCTGCTCGAGCGCAAGAAGCAGGAGTACGATGACGTGATGGTGTCACTGGAGAGGACCATACTGAGGAAGCTGGAGCTGAGCACAGAACTGGAGGAGTACAGAATGGAGCAGGAACGAGCAGTGGTGATTCCTAAACAGCTGGAATCATCTACAGTATAAAGAAGGCAAAACTTTCTTCTTCTTTTTTTTTATTTCTTTTTTTCTTTTTTTCTTTTTTTGCAGATTTACCATTTTATTATATAATTTTTTTATCTTGTGACGCAAATGGATTTATTGTTCTTTTTCCATCTTTTAATTTTATATGGCATTGCAGAGTTTTCTATATTCATTATTTCATATGTTTCACAGGTATTGTGACTTGTAATAAAATGGTAAGAAAAGATTGACCTCTTTTAGTTTACCTTGCTGAAATTAGTCTGCTTCAATCTCTTTGTTTTCACTCGTTTAACATTTTAAATAATTTATTTGCTTTGGCATAACAAAATAGATTTTTGGTAAGGATCGTCATAGTCTTTTATTGTTTTATTTTTTATTGGATGGTCGAGTATGTTCAGTGTTTTTCAATTCCAGAGTGATTGCAATACATGGTTAGCCATTACAATCAGTGTTGTTGTATTCATTGAGGGCTGCATTTAGCTACTTTATTATCTTTCAACATTTCTGGGATATCGATTGTTTTTATTATTAAAAAATGAATTCAAATATTTACATTGTACACAATAAACACATTTTTCAGTTCGTTCTTTATACACACTCCAGCATTAACCTCCATGCAACCACTACAGGTCACATTGAAGTATACAATGCAAGCACTCTTGTTTTCTGCACAAGTTTGTCTGATCCCTCCAGCAAGCTGTGTTGTTCAGCCTATCTGACCGTCAATACGTGTAACATACATACTTATATTAACGTTACCATCCCTAGATCTCATCATATGAAAATTTAAAAATAATTTCTAAGACTAAACAAAGAGAAAATAGAATGGCTTCACTTCGTAGCACTTGGCCATGATAGTCTGCAAGACAGACCATCATTTTAGTTTCTTTTTTTTGGTTTCTTTCTCTTACTCTTAAAAATAATTATTATATATTATAGCCATTGAGTGGTAGATGTTGTTATTAGTTTACAGTAATCACTCACACCTAGATATAGAATCAAATATGACCACATCCCTCCTCCTCTTTCCCATCTTGCGTTGATAGACCTTACCAATTGCAATTGGTAAGGTCTAGCGAGACTAAACCCCCCCCCCCCCCCCCATTTGCAGTCCACCAGTCCACTTATTTGCATATATATCAACAATAAAATTGAGTACATAGCTATACAAACATTAATAAAAAAAAGTTTTATGAAGTACTTTAATGTAATATGCAAGACAGAAACTTCACCGTACATAAATGTCAATAAGAGATATTATTTTGTCTTCATGTGTACTGTAATACACAGTACACAGTCTTATCTCCAGGTTATCACTGGTGGGTTGAGGGAGAGCCTTGCAGAACCAGGGGGGAGAGTGCAAGGAACAGCACGTGCTAGTAGGACCACACCCCTCACCATCCCAGAGTGGGTCTTCCTTGAAGAATAGACTTATATCTCCATCTGATCCATTATTCCCAGAGTCACAGAAATAGTCATTGCCAACATAGGGTGGAGTTTGGAAATTTGTTACGTTGATGTTACTGCAAGGACATTGCCACGTCGGATTTGTTGAGGCCGATTCTGTTGAAGCTGCTGCAAAGCTCCATATATGTGTTCTCCTGCCAGCATGTCCGTGCGTCAAAGATATCCCAGACACATAGGGCTGATCAATGTTGTAGCTGAAATGGACGTAGTTAGAAAATCCAAACGACCATCCTCTTTGATACCCACTGATTCTACCACACACTGAAGAATACGTTCAACCGCTGACTGGATAGACCACAGATTGACAGCTGTTTCTTCCGCTAGATGTACGTCCACATCCTCTCACAGGAGACGCAATGAGTCTCCAATTGGAGGGGCACTGTTGGTTAGTGTCTGACATATTCAGGTAGGCTACTCTTGTCCAGCCTGAACCTCCACAGGAACATGGTCTACTGTAAAAGCCCAAGAGAACATTTCTAGCTCTTTTATGTTCTTCATTGATAGTGTCCTGTGAAGGACAAGTGGAGCTACTGGAGTCAGGACTGGAGTACACAGTCGCAGGCAATCTCACATAATGCTGTCCATTAGTTTGTCCAGAAATACTTACATATGCATTACAAAATAGGATAAACTGCAGCATGCAAACCTTGGCCATAGCTCTGACCTTCAACTAGGTGATGCAAAACAGCTTGCAGGTAATGTATTTAAGTCTAACCCTTTATATAGATTCTGCACTAATTATGTCAAGAATTTACATTCTTCTTAAAATAGCTAGCTAAAAATGGCCTTGAATTACATAAGTTATACCCATTATTAATGGAAATGAGCAAGTTAAGTGAAGCTTATTATTTGCTGACAACCAAAAGTTAATAAAACGTTAACACCCATAAAATTGTAGTTGTCTTTTTTTCCTGAAGTTCACGTACAGACTCAAGTCTGAGACTAGTACATGCTCAGAAGGTGTAAAGGACTCCAATGAAATAAAGAGTCATGCTACATTAGTTTCAATTATCTTTTCCTGGATATTTGAGCCGTCTAAGACACACACTGGCTCCTATGGGACTGGAAAACTGACAGTACTAGTGCAATACTTCAGTAACCAAAGAAAGCAATACAAGTTTTACTGAGCAAATATAATATTTAAGGGGTTGAAAAACTTGTTCAGTTACACAGTAGCTAGGTCTTGTCAATACATCAATGCATGGAAAATATCAGTAACAACTAACATCTTCTACGTCATGCCCATCTCCCCTTCTACCCCCATGTCTTATCAAAAACATTACACATATGTGTAATGTTTTTGTTTATTAGTAATTCACGCAATTACCCTGACCAAGTGCTGCTCTCTCTCTCTCCTCCTCCCCCAAAATATCTCCGCTTTCTTATCCCCCTCCTCTCCTTTCTTCAACTCTTTCTCTTCTTGAGTCATGGAGTCCCTTCTGCTCCTTTTCTACCTTTCCTACTTCTCAGTCCCATTTTCTTCTATCATGATAGTGGACTTAAAGCTTTGTGAACTTTTAACTTTCGCCTTCCCTTTTGGAAACTACACTCCATCTTTCCTTGCCAATTCCACCTGCTTTTTAACTGCAATAGCCAGTTTCCTTACAGCTAATGATGATGCTTTACCAAAACACTTCAGCTCATGAACTCTTCATGAATACACACACCGTCATCACTATTGTTATTGTCAGTGTATTACTAATATAAACAAGTGACAGCACTAACATTAGAGCCGTCATACATAGTTCATTCGTGTTATTGATTTCTGTGAATTGTCAAGTCCTCTATAATATTTACTCAGTAGCCTAATTGTTCAGTATTGGTCTAAAACACTTCAGGTTGGGGTGTTGGAGCTAGGGGTATCCGAGTTTAGTTCATCAAATAATTATTATGAGACTTTGATTAAATTATCTTGACCCTCAACCTGGGCCCATTTATCATTCCAGCCCATACACACACATTAATAATATATATATTATTCATTTGATACAGGAGAATATCACGAGTCTATTGGCTTAGTATTTACGCGAGTGCCGCAGGCACGAGCGTAAATACCGCCAATCAGACGAGTGATATTCTCGGGTATCCAATGGATAATAAATTTATTAGGTACTGCTCATGCGCGAATACCTTGGTAACAAGAAATTTACCTAGGGGGACGTAATAACCCAACGTAATAACTATGAACACAGGTGATATGGAAAAATATTGCCCTAAGCCACATCCTGTTTACTTTAATGCATTTTCTATGTGGCAACAGTTATCAGGCTCTGTTCAGTACCTAATAAATATATATTATTCATTAGGTACTGAACAGAGCCTGATAACTGTTGCCACATAGAAAATGCATTAAAGTAAACAGGATGTGGCTTAGGGCAATATTTAAAAAACAGGAAAATGTAATGTGACTCTTTGTAAATGGTAGCTAAATACTAGATATTTCTCTAGCTACCAGGGCCAAACCAGATGCAAATCACTATTTAGACAAGTATAACTCATAATATTTCGGCTTTGTTAGCCTTCTAGTGAGGATGAGAGTGACTTGAAGGAAAATAAAAATTAAATAAGACTAAACCAATGACTAGAGATCATATGACTAAGGGTTGCATGAAACAGTGTTCTTAATATATGTGTTGAATGAGGGGCAGAGCCCCTATTGACATTGAATGCAGGTGTTGATTGTGGTGGCTATGATAACATGGCACATTTTCTCGTGGGGCCTATCAGGCCTGAGAGGACCCACGAGAAAATGTGCCATGTTATCATAGCCACCACAATCAACACCTGCATTCAATGTCAATAGGGGCTCTGCCCCTCATTCAACACATATATTAAGAACACTGTTTCATGCAACCCTTAGTCATATGATCTCTAGTCATTGGTTTAGTCTTATTTAATTTTTATTTTCCTTCAAGTCACTCTCATCCTCACTAGAAGGCTAACAAAGCCGAAATATTATGAGTTTATACTTGTCTAAATAGTGATTTGCATCTGGTTTGGCCCTGGTAGCTAGAGAAATATCTAGTATTTAGCTACCATTTACAAAGACTGTTGCCACATAGAAAATGCATTAAAGTAAACAGGATGTGGCTTAGGGCAATATTTAAAAAAACAGGAAAATGTAATGTGACTATTTAAAACACAGAAAAATGTGATTTATTTCGATGATCATCTTCCTGTCCTTGCAACAGAATTATATATATACATAATATGTATAACTATGGGGGAGGGGGGGTAGCTCTTTTGTAGTTGCACAGAGTTTTTTTAATGCCTCTGAACATTTCCGCTAAGACCAATGGTGGGGCCCAGTCCACAGAGGATAGAACATAGTAACAGATTGAACTCAATGTGTTCACGTGTGTTTGTGTCTATTGTTCATTTCTAATGTTACATAAGTAGCTGAGTAGTGTTGTGCATTCCATTATTGCTGAGCAGCTGGTTTTATATACACTGCCTGGTTGCTCATTCACTTCAGCCCTACAATTATTCTACTTTTTGTAAAGTTCTATAAACTTATTAACCCTATCAACAAGTTGTTTGAGCTACTTAGAAGTTGGGACTTGTGCAGAACAGTGTGGACCATAGGATTCTGGTGGCAGCAACTGCTATTCTTTGCGAGGGAGCTCTGGACACAGTAAGAGACCCTCATTACACCCTCGTTACGCCCCACACCACCATCACTCACAGACTGAGCGTGTCCCATAGGATGCTTACTATGGATACAATTTAGTAGCACACTCTTCTATCACTTAAAACTTTCACTTAATTATTACAATATTGCTCAATAGAATTATGCTTACACTACAAAAAATATATATAATTAGAACAAAAATGAAATTTAGTGTCTTGACTCTGCCTAGAAATCTGTATGTGGTCCTTTACTGGTTACCAAACTTAAGTCTGTTATTAGATTGAAGTAAAAATACCAATTTGCAGTCAACTATCGTGAGAATCCTCATCTTTATCCTGATCTGTGCCTAGTGCCGAAGCTAACGCCGCCCTCCTCAGCTCCTTCAGTCGATCCTGTTCCGCTAAAACATGGGGAGCTTGCTCTTTGGCCCAAGCAGTAACACTGAGAAGAAAAGAGACAGAAAGAGAATAATAAGAATGAAGAAAGAGGTAAAGCGGACGACAAGGACAAATAGAGGGAAACGAAAGGGAGATAGAGTGAAAGGAGAAACCCACAAGACACACCCACACTTTGCATACTCACACACAACCAAATGTACACACACATCCCAACACACACAAATCCTAACAAACACACACACACACACACACACATCTCAACACACACATACATCCCCCACACACACATCCCAACACACACACACACACAAATCCTAACAAACACACAAATCCTAACAAACACACACACACACATCCCAACACACACAAATCCTAACCAAACACACAAATCCTAACAAACCCACACACCAGCACATCTCAACACACAACACCTCCCACCCACACCATCCCTAACACAAACACACTCCACACAATCCTAACAAACACCACAAATCCTAAACCCAAACCCACACCACCAACCACATCTCAACACACCGCCAATCCCCCCCACACACACACACAAATCCTAACAAACACACAAATCCTAACAAACACACACACACACACACATCTCAACACACACATACATCCCCCACACACACATCCCAACACACACACACACAAATCCTAACAAACACACAAATCCTAACAAACACACACACACACATCTCAACACACACATACATCCCCCACACACACATCCCAACACACACACACACACACACAAATCCTAACAATCAAACACACACAAATCCTAACAAACACACACACACACACACACATCCCAACACACACACACATCCCAACACACACACACACACATCCTAACAATCAAACACACACACAAATCCCAACACACACACCCACATCCCAAAACACACATCTAAATGTGCACACACACAAATGCACGACATTCACACATGCATGCACATATCATAGATGCTTCTTATCTGATCACTTCAGATGATAGCTAACTATCTGCGACCCTATGCACACCATAATGAGACAAACCCTTAGCTATACATCTATCAGTGGAGACATCTTGACACATGTACATACGTATGTATACCCACAGACACTTGCGGCACGAACAGACATGTAAAGATACCAAATAAAATGTGTAATATATAACTAGTGATGTGCTTCAGCCCCAATGACGAGCAAGCTATACAGTATTGTGCTCAAACAAGTAAAAAAAGCTTAAAATTTAAACCTTAAATCTGATTGATCATTGCCACTAATCTGTAAGAAAAACAACAACAATGAAAGACCTTATTAATTTAGTTAGTTAACATGAAAGTTTAGGTGAATAGGAGTTAGAATTTTAAATTTTAAAGTTCTAGTTAGTAGGTAGCTAACAAGTTGACTATTAAGTACATTCTTTCTAATCTCAATTTTACCTATGTATGAGTGATAGCTTCTGCAGTACTTATTTAAGCCATTCTGAGTATCTAAATACTCCTGAAAAAAAAGAAAAAAAGAAGAAGTAGTTTTAGAGTTATATTTGGTAAGGAGTTTCCACTGCACAACTTGTCGCAACCTTGATGACCCCCCCCCCCCCCCAAAAGTCAAGTTTTTTAGTTGCATTTGGTAAGGAGTTTCCACTGCAAATCGCAATAACATACACACAAAAAAAGCATTTATAGAAATTATCATACTGTTTTGAGCCCAACCCTAAAACAAGACTTGCTTACTGCTGCAGTGACCTTAGAAATTGTGGGGAAGCCTAAAAAGATGTGTTTTAAAGAAAGGGGGGGGGGGGGGGGGGGAAAGAAAAAAAAGAAAAAGAAAAAAAAGAAGGCAGTTTGTGTTAAACATTTGCTTTCAAGATTTTTTGAAAAAACACACAACATTTTTATTCACACTTGTTCACTGGATATACCAACACTGGACTTACATTGTATTCTCTTCTTGACTTGACTATTGGACAAGGAATTTTTACGTGAGAATATTACTGTTGTATAAGGCCGTATAGCTATGACTAACAGCGTGTTAACCAAGATAACCACCACCACTAATTCAAATAGAAAAAGAATTCCGGCGAATTTGTGACACTCAATTATGCATCGTAACATTGAGATCATGTCAAGACAACCTAATACAAATGGGTGAATAACTCCGGATGATATGGGTAAGGATGGTTAACTCAAAGGATTCTACTTAGCGGAGTATAGGATGGGGGTGACCACGAAGTAAGCACAAAAATGTGAGGGTCAAAGTACAACATGACATACGTATGTCAACACACTCATGTATAAACAAACAAATATCCCCGATTTTCAATTTTGTTATCCCTGATAGTGTCTCACACGCTCGTCAATTAGACTGATACATTATATCCAATCAAATATAGAAATAATCTGTATTATTTTATACAATAGCCCATGCACGCACGCACACACACACACACACACAAGAGAATAACAAACCTGTTGTCGGGTGCGAAGATAACAAAGCCAAAAAACAAAACGGCACAGAATGTCATGCCATACTTGTACGTATTCTCCCACCATTCCCTCACACGTTTCTCTCCTGGCAGCAAAGGCTAGAGATAAACAACAAGGACAGCTATCACACATACACGAACATTTGGCAAACAAAGGAAGATATATAATCATTGAAATATTGATTTATTGAAGTTGGGAATTCCACCTACTCATACATTTATCTGAAATTATAATGAATTTAAAGAGATACTCTACATCAACTAAAATTAGATTAAAATTACGGAGTATTACAAAAAAGTGTATAGGGGTTATATAGGATTGTTTAGGTGAGGGGGAGGGGGGGAGATGAATTACAAAACTGAGCTACTGTTATCGTTTCTTTTTTCTAATTGAAGCAAATCACACATAAGCACAAGAATATTTATATCGCAATAAGTGAGTTCTATTAAGCCTTGGTGTATATTACTCTGGCGGGGTCAGACCCTTTACCCAACAGCTACGCTGGGAAAGGGTCAGGAAACTTCGACCGTATGCATTTCATTCCCTTCCCCATGAATCCTGGGGAACAATACTTTAACATGTAGAGCTTATGGTGTGGTTGGGTCAATACCGAGGGAAACAAACCACTACGCGGTTTTATTATTATTAATTGGTGGTAAATTAAGCTTTCCGTCTTTAAGAAACTCATTGTCCTAGTGCCTTCCTGGACTTTGTAATGATGAAAATTGAACAGGGTAATTAAACCAAGCTGATGGCCCCCTTTACCCATAGGTAGCTACACTAGCAGCAGGCGAAGGACCAGGCAGATAACTTGTTCTGGCTCAGCGTATAATACCAACGCAGCCGATGGCCTCAAGGATAAATTCAAGAAGCTTTCAGCCTTGCTAATATCCGCAAAAGCGCGCACTCCCAAAATACTAAAATCGGGGTTCACAGAGGTTATCAACGAAGAACACAAATTACACAACACAATTGTCGTGACCACTGACGGAAGGTCAGTGGTCCAACTACACATGAATATCATTAATTCAGGTAAGTTATTGGGTAAGGGATGATAATGGTGGGAATATGGGAATGTTCAAATAATGATATCCGGCCGGAGCTTTAGTCTTGTCCAGGGTGGAGTCCTGGACAAAAATTTTTTAATCACATTTATAGGAAACAAAACACTTTTGGTGAAAGTTCCAGAACTTTTCCCAGCGTAGCAGTTGGGTAAAGGGTCTGGCTTGCGAGACTAGGTCCAGAAGGAATTTATAATTTTTATTCATTTACTATTTTCAAAGATAATGCTAATTTTCGGCAGAAAAGTACACAAATTTTCTGATAATCTCGTATACAAATATTGTTGAAAACTAGGTCAAGCCATAAGACCGCACTGAACCCTTCTCTGATGCATCATACACTTTAGTTTAATTACATTACAGTTACAGGCAAAGTTCCTATCCTAACATACTAAGTGTGTACACTCACATAAAACATAAGAAACTAGAAACATTAATTCAGAGCTGACTAAACCAGTCCTTCTCTATCGATTGGTCAGGATCTACCTAATAAGATACAGTGCTCTTAAAAATTTCCAGCCAATATTATTTTTACTTAGAAACCATACAACTATAGTGTACAGCCCACAAGCCATTGTTTTAATTCCAATGGCGTCTCTGGTACCAGTTACTTTGAAACCCTTTACCACATAACTATAATGCCCCTCCCCTCCGCAAGATAAACAAAGTACATGTAATAACTATTACACTACTACAGCAAACCACAATAAATAAAGATGAGTGAACTCCAAACACTGACCTCATTAACTTCCCTCCTCCTCCCCATTTTTAAAATCACAATATTCAGTGAAGCCTTACTTTCTCGTTATAAAGAAACCCCCTGGGCATCTCCGGCCCTTCATCTTCAGGTACGTTGTTGCTCGAGCTTCTGATACTTTGCAATAATGAGGGAAATCTCCTCCAGGTCCTTACGGTACTTCTTAACAAGCTCATTTTCACGTGCGAAACGATTTCTTTTTGTTGCGCGCCTTTATAACAAACCACGCCTACTTTTTTCCAATGAAGGCGTGTGACTGTTCGTTCTTTTCTTTAGTCTGAAAGGCTATTGCTGCGTTATTTTTAAGATGGCTGAAATTAACATGGAAGTCTTGTCTAAAGGAAGGTAATGCGCATACATTTGTCAGACCTTGTTACCTTGGATAATTGTCAGTGATGTTCTTTAATAAGAGTGTGGTAGCCATGGAGATAACGTGATTTGCAAACAAACTTATTAAAGTAGCTCACCTTTTCATGCATTGAATAATCTACTCTTTCAGATATGAAGAAGTTGAAAGTGTAGTCCATCCACCTTCTGCAACTCCAGTGAGTCTGTTGATAAAATCAATATTTGAAATTCAACTTTGTTTTTAATTTATTTATGTAGGATTTGTCTCAATCACAGTCCATGACACGCCTTCCATCAGCAGGTTAGTATAGCTGTTGGTAACATCAGTGGACCATATGAGACACTGCTGTAATATTATTATGAAGTAGGCACATATTACATTGTTATATCATATGTAGCAAATGTTATGTTACCAACTAGATAGCCTAATCATAGCGAGACCCTTTACCAATTGCTACACGGAAAAAAGGGTCTGGTCAACTGATATAGAGAGAGTTGTGTACAACTGTCAGCAGAATACGGGATTGCGATAAGACTTCCACGTATAATTTGTTCTTCCAGACCTATTAGTGGGGAACTACGCAGACTACCAACGAGGTTGGTATATGGATAATTTGGTATGGCTCTGAATCTTTGAACTACTTGTAACTGAACTATGAAATCATTGAAAATTAATGAAGTTTGCATGGCAGTAGCACATTGTGACGACGTCAGCACACTGCAGCTGTTTTAATGCAACACTTTGCTATCTGGGTATCCTTAGTAAGTCAATAGCACAGTGTGACAAGCAAGCTATACACAATAGAAATAGTTCAACACTATATAGTTCAAGTTGTGCTGAAATAGCAAAACAAACTTAGTCTGTCACGACTAACTAATTTATATGCAAATGTTCACTTTCATACAGAACCATACTTTATACTGAACGAAGAATTTGGAAGCCATAGTTTAAAAGATGTCAATCTCCTCAACTCCTCTAATGAAGGCGATGAGACAAACAGAAGTCCCACCAGTTCCTTTCACACTCGTACCAAGATGGCCACCAATGCCGAAGATGCTGTAGATGACAAGATAGAAAGTGACGCTGCTATCAAAGGAGGCAGTTTCTACTCTTGGGCGAGGAATCACAGCGGTCCGTTGGATGAGCTGCTGAAATCGTACATATCAACACAATACGGAGTTAGTCCCACCAGAATATGCACGGAAGGGACTACAAGTAGTGATGAAGAAGACGGTGACAAAGATGTCTCCACTATGGGATGTTCTAACGAGGCGGAGCTGATGAATTCTAAAGTTGCCGACTGTGAAAGCGAGCAGCGAATTCAAAGTGTGTCACAGTCGACTGAGGAGGAGTTGTCAAGTCTCACCGAGTCTGAGGATCCTAGCACGGCTCAAAGGTTTTCAGATTCTCTAACTCAGCGTGCTTACGAGAAGATGTTAATGCTGGATGAGCGACTTACTAAGGCGGTGAAAAAGGAGAGAGAGGTGAAGAGACAGAGGAGGAGGCTGCTTGAGAAAATGGAGGAAGAAGGGATCACATTAGCTCTTGGGAATAATCCATTAGGAGGAACTGGTGAGTCAATAATATTGGTGGTTACAGAAGGGAGGAATGAAGGGGAGGGGGTTGGTGAGATTTTTTACAATGTTTTTTCCCCCTCAATCCCTGCCACAAGTTATCCAATCCAGGGTTCCTAGAAACTCTTGTTTGGGGGAAAGTTCGGTCAAGTCCACCATCTTTATATATACTAAGTTACAAGGCAAAAATAATATAATATTATTTTTGCCTTGTAAATTTCTTTTAATTAGTATGAAATCATTTTGAGCTAAATGCTGTCATTTTGGGCTTAGCCTAATGATTAGCATGCAAATATTAGGGGGGCGGGGGGAGTGGTATATGGGGGAGAAGCTTCCCCCCCCCCCCCCCCCCCCCCCCCCCACCCTCCCTCATTAATATTATATACATATAGTTTGTTGTAAGTTCTAATGCTCTCATGCTAGAAGGATGTGTTGATTGTAGTGACCAGCACGCTGTTTTTAGGATAAATAGACACGTATGTATGTGTTATGTATTGAATGTTAGTAACCAATGGTATGTATCAGTTTTAATTCCGTGGATTAAAAAATTATAAATGGCAAAAACAAGTATGTTGAGGAATGTTTGTGGACAATAAACATTTCAGGCTTTGCAAGTTGCTTTCATTTAGTCAGATCATGCTGAAGTAACATGTACCAACATGCATTACTTAACAGGTATTGGAGTTTGTGGCCAAAAATTAGGCCAATCTTCATTGCAGTAATTGACATACTTGAAATGTTTAGCAGCCTTTTGTATATTTCATTATTGGATGACTTATAGCCTCATGAAGCAGGGGATTGGTTCTCCAGCTTGCTAACATCATTGTGTAATGCTTTCTGTTTGCAGAGTCGAGGTCTTGCGTGTCTCCTTTATTTCCTACTCAACCAGCAGAATCTCAAGAAAGTGAGTGATATATTTTATCCGTGCTTTATGCATAATGCATTAATTCAGACAATATAATATAAATTCAATTGCTGCAAACCAGATCTAGCAGATATGGTAAATATAACTGCATAATGGACAACAGCTAATGGTATGTATATGCATGCATTTAGATATGTATGTTTTAGTGTGCACATGAAAATATTGTTGTAGATGACTACAAGTGGAAATTAATGCATGTTTCAAATGTTTTTGACTACGTCAGATATAGGATTATATAAAATGGTGCTTCCTAAATTTCAAGACACTACTTAAGGGCTAAGGGGCTAGTATTTTATTTTATTTTATTTTTTTACCTTTCTGCAGTATTTATATTGTGCCAGCACTTTTTGCTACTACGTAGGATCTCTCTTGCGTACTTAAGCTACACTCAGTTATAGTCATGTCTCTATAGTGATGTGGGGGTAGAGAGGGGTAGGAATTCTTGGTGGTCAAGCAAAATGGAAGAATTTGCAAGTGACAAAATTACTTTTTTCATTTTCATAATACCAAAATGTTCGTACACTATTGACTGTAGAAGGACATGTTACTATGTAGTATATATTATACTCTTTGTTTTGTTGGATAGACATCAGTAAAAGGCATGCTCCTCTTAGTAAAGACTCCGGTAGCAGCAACGAACAGTTGGAGGCGGGGTCATCAGTGACGGAATGTGAGACGAAGATGAAACAGAAAGTAAGGAAGGCAGAGTATCCGGAATACAGTGGACGAGACTTCATTAGAAGGAACATTGAAGTAAGTTTGTGGCTGATTAGTTTGTGGCAGTTTGATTGTCAGTCTGTCAGTCAGTCAGTCTGTCTGTCTGTCTGTCTGTCTGTCCGTCTGTCTGTCTGTCTGTCTGTCTGTCATCTGTCTGTCTGTCTCTCTGTCTGTCTGTCTGTCTGTCATCTGTCTGTCTGTCTGTCTGTCTGTCTGTCTGTCTCTCTGTCTGTCTATCTGTCTGTCTGTCTGCAGTTGGTTTCTGACGCTGGTTCATTGGTGAAGATGACACCAGCAGAGAAGCAGAGGCTTGAAGAACTCCTCGGGATTGAAGGAGAAGATGAAATGGAAGAGACTCAGGTAAAAAAAAAAGTTTGTTTGTTTGTTGTTGTTGTTGTTGTTGTTGTTTCTTTGTGCTGAGTTTGGCTTGAACATGTAGTTATTTGTACAAAATATACATACATACATTACATATACATATATGAATTATTCTTTTTCTCTAAATAATTGACAAAGAAAATAAAAATTGGCTGCATGTGGAATCAAAGCGGGGCTGAAACAGTTTTAGGGGGAAGCAAGGCAAAGGGGCACTTGGATGGCAAGTGAGCTAGCCAAGCTAAGCTTAGTAAATGGTGTTGGTTGTCTAGTCAACATGGTACGGACGCAACAGAGTTTCTAGCCAGAATTGTAGTTTTTCTAGCCAGAAAATAGTAATGAATCAACAGAAAGTAAAACTTAACCATGTTATAACATTTAATGGTGTTGGTTGTCTAGTCAACATGGTACAGATGCAACAGAGTTTCTAGCCAGAATTGTAGTTTTTCTAGCCAGAAAATAGTAATGAATCAACAGAAAGTAAAACTTAACCATGTTTTAACATTTAATGGTGTTGATTGTCTAGTCAACATGGTACAGATGCAACAGATGGTAATAACCTCCCATTTACATTGTATATGTATTCTATATAATTAATAACAGCTGCTTAGTCTGTCATGTTATAAAGTGGTATCACCCTCTAGAATTGCCAGTGGACAAAGCATAATTTTATACCACAAAGTGTTTAAATTGCATCACACAGAGGATTTTTTTTTTTGACAAAACATATGTGGCGGTCCTCTGCAGAATCCTCAGTTCCTGGGATGGCCACGCACTTAGTAACAGCTCAGTCGCTGCCACAAGAATGTTAATCTAGACGTTCTCGCCGCAGCTAGCACCTAGCCGACTTGTCGGTACTTCAACTTGTTGATGTAATTGAACACTGAACTGAACAAGACATGACAAACACTTATATAGAAGAGGGTCAACTCCTCCCACAATGACTATGTATGACGTACAAACAACTCGTGACCATATGCATAAACACTCAGAGTTCATCACCACTAATTAACGAAATAAATGACTAAGTCCACAAACAACTTCAAATGACATGCGCACACATACAAATTCTTTCATGCACACAACAGATTGAATATACAAACACAAGCACACACGGCATCAGTATACAGTCTCTCTTCATCTCTTTATCTTATCTCATGTGGGCTTGTCCTGCTGGCCCACACCTCCCCCCTCCTTCAGATCACGGGTGACTCTGTCACAGCTCTTCAGTTCGTCACCGAAACACCGGCTCAATTCGTCAGCCACCACGTTATGATTTCCGGCCCGATATACCACGTCGAAATCATAGTCTCCCAGCTTCAAACACCAATTATAAATCCTTCTGTTGTCTTGCTTCCCCACTCTCATATTCACCAGGCCTTTATGGTCCATGACCACAGTAAACCTCCTGCTGTACAGGAAGTAGGCGAAATGACGTACAGCTTCATAGACTCCCAATTCCTCTAGCTCCTGCGCAATGTAGCTAGTCTGAGCTCCTCTAAGTTGCTTCGAGAAGAACGCGACCGTTAACTTCTCGTTGTCTCTCAGCACTGACAGCACTGCCCCAACCCCCGTCGAGCTCGCGTCACATTCTAAAACAAACACATCACTAGTACAAGGCACACACAAACAAACTGAATCACAGAGTTCCATGCACAGCCCATGAAAAGCCTCCAACATCGGCTTCGTCCAACTCACCACACCCGACTTCACCGTGGACGTGTGAGGCGTTAAGACTGATGACCATCTGTGGAACCCCCGGATGAACCTCCGGTAGAAGCCCACCAACCCAAGGAACGCGCGCAGCTACCTCCGAGTCCTAGGAAGAGGATGACTCCTGATCGCCTCCACCCTCGCAGCTGGCACGCTGATTCTTCCTCCACCAATCTGGTGTCCCAGAAACTCTAACGTCCTACGTCCGAAACTACACTTGACTTTCTTGCATGTCAGCCCTGCCTGCCTCAACACTTCAAACAACCTCTTCAGATGTCCTAAATGTGTATTCCAGTCCTTCGATACCACCAGGATGTCGTCGATATACACCCTGGCAAACTCCTCACAACCAACCAACACCTCATCCATTAACCTTTGGAAGACGGACGGCGCGTTCGTCAGTCCAAAAGGCATACGTCTGAACCGCAGGACAAGCCCACAACATAGTGGGACACATTTTTTTCTCTCTTTCTTATTTTCCATGCATAGACCCCATGAATGTCTTGCTCACTTTGTTTTCTCTGCTTCCTTTCTTGTAGGACCAACATATGGAGCAGAATACAGCTCATGCAGTTGTTCAGCTTCCAGCAGAAATCAGTGACAAGCCTTTTTCACTGGACAGTACATCACTGCAGAGGTTGCAAGAGATACAAAGGTCAGTGTAACGAGCAGATTATTGCAGGGTGGATTGGCCAATAGTACATATCCCAGTAGCCCCATTTAGAACAAGCCACTTTTATTGGGGAGTAATTGCATACGTACTTATTAAAAGGAAATACACATGAAATGTTGGTAACTGTAGTGCATGATTATACTAGTGGTGTGCTTGAGCACAAATGGCGAGCGAGCCTTAAACTATACTATTGTTAAACGATTGATTTTAAACAACTAACACTCAAACTACTAAAATAAAGTCGAGTTGTTAAATTAAGTATGTGTGGTAAAGGGGATTCAATGCCATAGTAACCGCTCCCCGCAACTGTTTGAATTGAAAAAGAAGCAACAAAACCAAGTCACGCTATTTAAAATTTTCTTTGTGATATTCTTAATAGTAGTTGTAACGCACAATACTTTCACACAACTGAACATACCTACGCAAGACTTACCTTCGTGGTTCGTCTAGTGGACAATGAATTTTCAAGTAAATGCTGTGGCGTAGGGCTTATAACTGTGACAAGTAGCATATTAACTTACCACCACCACTAACTCGAATAGAAATGGAGCTCCCATAAGTTTTTGAGTTTTAACTGCACCTGCAAAACAATTCAAAGCGGTAAACAATTCAATTTCTAAGGTGATACGGGTAATGGTCGCTAAACCAGGGGATTCTGTTTAGTGAAGTTTGGGACAGGGTCGAACACTGAGCGAACACAAAATACGCGACGGTCAAAGTACAAAATGACATTACGTATGTCCACACATATATATAAACAAACTCATATCCCCAATTTTCAATTGTGTTATCCCTGTAAGTGTCTCACTGCTACGCTCCTCGCCAACTACATGCTGATGCTTTGCTATAAAAAAAAAGTGGACGAAAATAGAGTCAATCTAGTAATGTTAAATTCATACATGGCTGCATGATATTCATTTCAAACCGTGAGAGACCTTGTAACAAAGTAATATTTATTACTAGTGATGCGCTCTAATAGCACAAAATAGCGAAGCAAGCGATGCATGTTCCCTGTAATTGCAGCTATTCCATGCATGCTTGGTGTGGCTACAAAATACTGTCAAAGTGAGAAAACAATAGTGGTAGCTTTTTTCTATGATGAAGGCTCCTGGTACCGTAATCCTCAGGAATAGTCTAATAAATAAATTAGGAAATTTAATGGCTTTTCAAAAAGAAAGATTCTTTACTTTGCTACCTGTTTCTGTTTCGTTTTAGCTCTCCTCCTCCTTGCCCTGTCTTTTTCATTTCTTATCTCTCTCCTTACTAATTTTTTTTCAGGAGTTTCTACGCCCTCAAAGCTCTTGACCGAGCGTTTCTAACGTTTCGTCTACTGGGGATCGTTACTTCGTACGGCGGGTAAACAAAACAAAATGTTGCTAAGAAGGTTACCCAGCCCGCGCAAGCGCGTAGGAGAAAAGGTACACATGTACGCCCACGCAAGAACAAAAACAATTTCTAGACCTAAGTATATATATATATCGCGAACTCATTAGAGAGTCAGCTCCGCTCGCTTCGCTGAATTATTATTATTATTTTATTATTATTAATTGGCGAGCGAGTGTAGCGAGCGAGACACTTACAGGGGTAACACAATCGAAAATCGGGGATGTCAGTTTATTTATTTATTTGTATATATGTATGGACGTACGTAAGGCATTTTTGTACTTTGACCCTTGCGTTTTTGTGTTAGTTCGGTTGTCGACCCCATCCCAAATTGCACTAAACAGAATCCTCTGGTTTATCGATCAGTACCCGTATCACCCTAGAAATTGAATTGTTTACCGTTTTGAATTCTTTTGCCGGCACAGTTCAAACTTGACAACTTAAGGGACTTCCATTTCTATTCGAGTTAGTGACGGTGGTAAGTCAATGCGCTCATTGTCATGGTTATAAGCCGTGCGCACAGTATTTACCTGAAAATACATTGTCCACTAGACTACTGCGAAGGTAAGTCTGTGTAGGTGCATGTCCAGCTGTGTCAAAGCATTGTGTGTTACAACCACTACTTAGCTAAAGAATATCACAAAGAAAACTTTTAAATAACGTGTATTGTTTTGTTGTTGTTGTTTTTTCCTTCAATTCAAGCAGTTGCAGAGAGTTGTTACTGTGGCACTGAAATCCCTTTACCCTGTATGCTAAATTTAAAAACTTGACCTTATTTTCAGTAGCTTCAGTGTTAGAAGTCAATAAAAATAGTATAGTCTTTAGGCTCGCTCGCCATTTGTGCTCAAGCACACCACTAGTACTATTATTTTTTTTGTTGTTGTTGTGTTTGAGCACAAATTGTGAGTGGGTCATTGTGTTATTTAATTAACCACTAATATCTATTTAATACAGAAGTAAGTCTTAATTGTTTTAGTTTTTGAATGTTTGCAAGTTAAGAATTAATTCATTACAAACAGTATAAGTATGTAAAGAAAAAAATGAATTTGATGTATTTGGCAAATCCATTAGTTGAGGTTTGTTAGATTTAAAATACATGCCTTTACATATCTTTAGGGTCAGATTGGCCCCCATAGTATTCATTTAGATGTCACAATATCTTTTACGCTTGTCATAAATTGTGCCCAAACTTAAGCCCCGCCCTATACACCACGGTAATTTTTCCTATTTCTGATTGCATCCAGTCGAGGTGTGCCAAGTGAGCAGAAGCTACTCAAACTTTAGAGTGCAAGATGGAGAATCATACTGCAAACAAAAACGGCTGGAGTCCTTGGGATTCTGCAGCTACTGCTCATAGCTGAGGTTTAGTACTGATACGACACCACCTATAGCGGTGGTTATAAAATACCTGAATCACCCTAGCCTCCGATCGAAAACTTGCCAGAAGTGGCTTTCATCTCCCCTGCTATTCACTTGTGTTGTTTAGCAATGTAGTTCGCACAGCCATAACCACAAGTGTAACATCAAAACCTACATATATGATTGAGTGACGTGTTTTATGAACATTAATAAACATGTGTATGAATTACAACAACCCTCACAACATTCTTATCTTCAAACTGAACAAACTGTACATGCAATTAATGCTCTACATATTCATCCTAGCCCAAGAATAACACGTTTGTGAGTGACATATTTACGGGTGTGGCAGTGATAGTACACAATGTCCACTATTCCAAACTGTCAACATATCTCCACTCCACCTGCAGAAACTGCCCTCTGTTGTGGGATGTCACTAACCAATGGACTAACCCATTTACAGTGTAGTTCCTTTTGTCTCTCTTTGGATAAATAATGACTGCTTGTCACTTTCAAAGTTGAACTTGTTTCCCCAAACATTGAAGTCTTATTTTCCAAGCAGTACGTAACTTTCAAGTGAATTTACGTAATACACTAATGTGATTTTATTTCAAGGCTGTTTTCAAAATTGAACTGAAGGAAAAGAATATCATGCTATAAACAACACTTTTGTCACACCGACTGTCTGAATGTGTATTTGTTGTGGGAATTACACCTGTAATATTGCTTTCATCCTGTCATATTTATTCGTACGCTCTCTTATTTTGTTGAATAGCAGATATTGAAGACTGTGGCTATTAGAGCCTTGAAAGTAGCACCAAGCTTACGAAGTTACCAACTTTATTTTTTAATTTATAAATGACTATGTGCAGACATTAGTTCTGACCCCTCACGCATGTGTGCTGAAGGAAAACAGTATAACAATAAAAATGCTCTGTATCTTGTAACTATACTTTGATTTGGCCTTGGAAGGGTAGAATCCGTATGTGACTTTCTATAAGTTTGAAGTTAACCATTGGTCAAAATTTAACTTGCATGGAATGAAGGGGAGGTTATTAGTAGTCCAGAATGGTACGTAATAGTTAGGCACTGCCTTCAAAGGAATTATTGTTATTCAGGCCCTGGAAGTGCTAATTAAGGCCTAATGGAAGGTAAGTTCTCAATTTACTGATTGCTTCTAATTGCTACATGCACACACACACACACACACAAACACACACCTGTACATATGTGGACATTTTCAACTGAGCAATATTCACATAGTTATCTCTCAGATTTATTTTCTGTAGCCAAACTATAGTTTCCAGTCTTTGCAGACACTAGCAGTTCTGTGACATTTTGTGTGTACATAATTAACAGACTACTCCAGAGACACTCTCAGATTGAGATATTGGTATTGTGTGTTGAACCTTTTAGCTCACAAATGCTCCTAATTATTAAATTATATAAGTTGGTAAGCATCTTAAAGATTTATCTAAGTAGTAATTACCTTAACGATGATTAAGGCACTCTAATTCTCTTCAGCACTGTTAAACAATGAATACATTTCGACCACTTCAAGATTATAAAGCCCCTGAAAGACTGCACCACTTATATATAATTGAATGTTTATTTTTAGAATATGTAGTGTATCCTTGTTGTTTTATATGAAGTGTGACTAGACTAGCTCGCCATTTAATACAAGCTATTAAGTGTCCAGTCGGTTACATACATATATCCCAGCTATGAAGCTAGTTATTCAGCAATACATGTTGCAGATCTAGTATAGCTATGTAGCTGTTTGAGTGCTGGAGAGTATAATATAGACGAGGATTGTTCAACTTTTCATGCACCACTGGCTGTATCAACCAGATAACTACAGTGCAGTGCAGCCTTCTGTGCTTGTTTACTTCATGAGGAAGTGAGAGAGTGAGGGAGCATTACCATACAAGATATTTACATCAGTAGAAATCATCCAGATGAATCCACACACGTGTGGGTGATTAAATGTATATCACTATGTCCTGTTGTACTAGCATAACGTGTTGATAGTGTATATGTGCACATAATGAAATAAACGATACAGTTGGTTTAACCCTTTCACCTCTGAATTGTCAGAGAAGTTATTAAGCTTCTTTTAGAGGATGTGATAAAAATCGCTATAAAAGTGTAAAGAATGACAAATAAGTGCATGTCCAGTAACTATGTATCTGTAGCTAATCAGAGACAGTGTAATTTCTTCATTCTATACAACTCTTCACAACTAACCTTATTTTCTAAAGCAGTGTTCAAATGCCTGGTTTTCTCACAAAGCACCTCCCTGTGTATTACTGAATGGCCCCTATAAGGGGATTGTTGTTGCTGTTGTTGTTTTTTTATTGATTTTCAGAGTTTTTTTTTTTTTAGTTAGTGATAGTTATGTTGTTTTATATTCTCCTAGTACATACATAAACATTGCAATAAATTTGTATTATTACAGTGAACTAGATAACCTGTCATCGAGGAAGGAATTGGGAGACATCAGTCACTGCAGTTTATCTGACAGTCTTAGCAGTCGATATCTGGCATCCAAATCTCCATCTACATCTCACGCTACTGACCAAAGCGAAACAGACAATAACCTTTACTTGTGCAGCTCGACAAACAGCACAGGAGTGTCAGACAAAGGAGGTGACGGGCGAGGTCTGGATTCAGTGGGTGTGGATGGTGAAGGCGGAGCCTGTGACGAGGGAGATGTGGTATTGGAGTGTGTTGAAGAAAAGACTGGTGATAATGATGATGACTGGAATTATGGTGATGGTGGTGCGGATGACACCACTGTGGTGGTCGTTGACGAGGATGATAATGACACAGAAAGCAAGAATGTTTCAGCTGAAGTCGAACAAATTCGTAACTGCAATGAAGGAATGAGTAAAAACCAGTTTGGAGATGAATCTAGCATAGCAACGGCTGGTCAAGATCGGCATGCTCTGCTTTCTATTTTTTCAGGTGAACAATTAATTCATAAAATTATGTGTGTATTCTTAAGTAGTCACACTTTACCAAATGATTATGTTTATAAATATTATAAAATATAAATCTGTATGTAGGGACCAATATATTAGCTAGAGATTGCCTCTCCATGGAAGAACAAGCCAAGATGAGTGTTTTGGATGAGAGGTTGCGGAGTCTACATGAGGAAACAGATGCAGAATACACATCGAAGGTATACATTATTACAAGTACTTTGAAGTGTCGATAATCCAAACTAACTGGGAGTTGGAGTGTTTATAAAACACAATTGTTTGCAAAATCAAATTGAATACATAACAATAAAAAAGAAAAAAATTCTTGATGCTATATTTGAGGATCCAAAACTGCTGTCCATATTGGAAGCTAAAGTTGTTCCCTTGACCTTGCTTTTCTGGATGTCAGTGATGGTGGACTTCCCAAGTTCACATTCGTCTGAAGGTACAATTCAACTGCTTGCAAATTTCAAGCTTAGTCTCAATAGAAAGAACATTTCTTTTTGTCTAATTGGGAATTTTTTTTAACCCCTTTCAGCCATTCCATCCACAGGAAAACCTGAAGGTAGTAGCTCCTTTTGCAATAATAAATGACCGAAATTACTACAAATAAAATATGCTTGCAGTATTATTCTCGTTTGGTTAATTGACATTTGTATAATCGACATTACACTGAATTTGTAAACCTATCCAACAGTACCTTGTATTGCAAGGCTCACCAACCAGTGCTTGGATTACTCTTCATGCAGTACCTACAACAGCTCATGTGATTCCTAGAGGAAATATGATACTAGGCAGCTGCAATACTGTAGGTGCCAAAAGTAATTCCCGAATCTGTTCTGTAGTACGGCTATAAAAGCAGTAGTTTTATTTTACTTTAGTTCTTATCATTGCATATCGTACCACTCTGACTAAACAGCGACCGGCAATGTTTACTAAACGATAAGAAATGGTTAAGGGTTTACGCCAATTCAATGTTATTTCCAGCTAGAACCTCTTCCATACTAAGCTAGAGCCTTGTGTATCAACCATTTTTTGGCGCCTACTGTATGTTCAACTCTTTGATTTATTAGTGACGCCAGTGAGCCTATGATAATGTTTAATAGCTGCACTTACTGATATGACTATTACGTAATTGCAATTGTTAAATTATTGACCATTATACCTGCCGTAACGCAACCGTCTTGGACAGAACACTAGTATTGCTTTATATCTTGTATTCATACAATGGTGCAGTGGATGTTCTCAATCGGTATGAGTTGTTCTAATTAAAGGTCGATTGCTGACTCAGTATAATAAAATTAAACATGTGCAATAAACTTTCATCATGAACATTGCATGCACAGTATGGTACAGAGAAAGAGTTGCCTGTAGTTAGTATAATATGCACTTTGTACACCCACTTGCTACATATATATAAGCATGCTAGTGATGTGCTTGAGCACAAATGGCGAGCGAGCCTAAAACTACACTATTGTTAAATGATTGCATGATTTTAACTTCTAACTCTCAAGCTACTAAACAAAGGTCGAGTTTTTAAATTATGTATATACGGTAAAGGGGATTCAATGCCATAGTAACCACTCTCCTTAATTGTTTGAATTGAAAAAAAAAAAACAAGAACAAAAAAAAACAAAAAACAAGCCACATTATCTAAACGTTTTCTTTGTTATATTCTTTAGTTAAGTAATAGCTCTAATGCACAATACTTTCACAAAACTGGATATACACAAGACTTACCTTTGTGGTTAGTCTAATGGCCAATTACTGTTGTGTAGGGCTTATAACTACGACAAATAGCACATTACCTTACCACCGCCACTAACCCGAATAGAAATGAAACTCTGGTAAGTTTTTAAGTTTTAATTGAACCCACAAAAGAATTCAAAATGGTAAACAATTCAATTTCTAGGATGTATGGGTAATGATCAGAAGATTCAGTTTAGTAAAATTTAGGATGGGGCCAACCATCAAACTAACACAAAAATGCTAGGGCCAAAGTACAGAAAGTACATACATATGTCCAAACATACAATATAAACAAATATCCCCGACTTTCAATTGTATTACCCCTGGTAGTCTCGCTCACTTTGCTCGCACGCCAATAAAGCATTGGTTATGCACTCTTTTCTTAGTGCACAGCTCCATGCAGAGCCTGCTGCATGAGATTGTATGTAGTTTAGTGCATGTGATATGTACATGGGTGTGGTGTGAGGTATGTGAATGTACATGTATGGAGTGTGCGGTATGTGGATGTACATGGTGACGTGTGAGGTATGTGGATGTACATGTGTGACGTATGTGGATGTACATGTGTGAAGTGTGAGGTATGTGGATGTACATGTGTGAAGTGTGAGGTATGTGGATGTACATGTGTGACGTATGTGGATGTACATGTGTGAAGTGTATGTGGATGTACATGTGTGAAGTGTGAGGTATGTTGATGTACATGTGTGACGTGTGAGGTATGTGGATGTACATGTGTGAAGCGTGAGGTATATTGATGTACATGTGTGAAGTGTGAGGTATGTGGATGTACATGTGTGAAAGTGTGCGGTATGTGGATGTACATGTGTGAAGTATGAGGTATGTGGATGTACATGTGTGAAGTATGAGGTATGTGGATGTACATGTGTGAAAGTGTGCGGTATGTGGATGTACATGTGTGAAGTATGAGGTATGTGGATGTACATGTGTGAAGTGTGAGGTATGTGGATGTACATGTGTGAAAGTGTGAGGTATGTGGATGTACATATGTGAAGTATGAGGTATGTGGATGTACATGTGTGAAGTATGAGGTATGTGGATGTACATGTGTGAAAGTGTGCAGTATGTGGATGTACATGTGTGAAGTATGAGGTATGTGGATGTACATGTGTGAAGTATGAGGTATGTGGATGTGAAAGTGTACGGTATGTGGATGTACATGTGTGAAGTGTGAGGTATGTGGATGTACATGTGTGAAAGTGTACGGTATGTGGATGTACATGTGTGAAGTGTGAGGTATGTGGATGTACATGTGTGAAGTGTGAGGTATGTCGATGTACATGTGTGAAGTATGAGGTATGTGGATGTACATGTGTGAACGTGTGCGGTATGTGGATGTACATGTGTGAAGTATGAGGTATGTGGATATACATGTGTGAAAGTGTGAGGTATGTGGATGTACATATGTGAAGTATGAGATATGTGGATGTACATGTGTGAAGTATGAGGTATGTGGATGTACATGTGTGAGGTATGTGGATGTACATGTGTGAAAGTGTGAGGTATGTGGATGTACATGTGTGAAGTGTGAGGTATGTGGATGCACATGTGTGAAGTGTGAGGTATGTGGATGTACATGTGTGACGTATGAGGTATGTCAATGTACATGTGTGAAGTATGAGGTATGTGGATGTACATGTTCATACATGTGTGATGTTGTGACTGTATTATGAGTTTGTGCATATGTTTTGCCGTGCATCATTGTGATGTTTGTGGTGTGTGTGTGTGTGTGTGTGTGTGTGTGTGTGTGTGTGTGTGTGTGTACAGAAGCCGCTATCCAATGACCAGTTAAAGTTGCTGTTGACCCAATGCAATCTGGAGGCAGGTGCTAATAAACAGTGATTCACCAAAAAGAAAAAAGGAAGAAAATATCCGCAACTAATAACCGCATCACACGTCATACTGCACATTGCCTTCATCATTGTTTCCTATCATCATGGACTCATCATAGAATGCAGACAACAACAACAAAAAATAATAATAATAAGAAAAGATCACTTTTTTTATAATTAAATTTCTTTGATGCCAACTTATGATTTAATGACTTATTCTCTATTCATTTTGTTTATGCATGATTAATTCTGTTTATTCTCTTGTTTGCATCTTAACTGACTGAGTTGAAATCACTTATCCAAGAAGGTCTAACAACTGAGCCAAGGCCTCAGTCAGGTCAACATCGCAGAGACAGCCAGAAATTGTTGTCGGAGTGAGAGAACTAAAGAAGGAGGATGAAACAGCTCAGTGTTGGTTGATAATGTCAACACATGAATATCATTACATTTAGCAATGTAGCTAATATCAATCTCTTTCCTATATTCCAGTTTGTCGGTTATAGGTAGGAGCCAATTAAGCAATCAATACTGTTGCCGTTTTGAAACTGTTTGCTTCAGATCCATTCCACTGGATTCCGGCAATAATTGATACCAAGAAATGTAAATGAAGAGTAAGCCAACATCAATCTCAAAAGTAGTCTCGCGTAGCCAGACTAATTACCTAACAACTATGCTGGGAAAGGGTCTGGTGGCATTAGTACATAGTACCAGTTCAATACCCTCCAGATCTCAGGGGGGGAAGTTGCTGTTCTGGTCGTGGTTATTGTCAGTAATTTAGGATTACCGCAGCCAACCGCAATCAGCTCCTTTTCACTGTCCCGAGACTTACGCGTAGTACTATAATAGAGGAATTGGGCAGTGGAACTTGCTGCAAATAACACTAGGATTCATGAAAGGGCTGCAGGAGTAAAATGGTGGATATATATCTGTTCGATTATTGACTACAACAACAACAACAAAAAAATAAACAGGCGATTTTGTGGCAATAATAATGCCACTGTTATAAGCTAGGAGAATAAGCTAGTATGTTGTACCTTATAGCTACCAATAGCTATTAGGTAAAGGGTCTGGCTACGCGAGACTTTCTCAAAGGGAAACCTCACTTCACAAGATACAACTAAAATAATGATGCCAATGCAGTCACACATCACTTTATTGTTTTGTTCTATTTACAATACAATCCAGAAATATCGGTTGAATATTACAAAAATGAATGCCTTCTGCATAGAAAATGTCTATAAGAGATTTTTTGATTATTGATGTTGCAGTGCGTGCTTCTATTTTACTGTGTTGAACTTTTGCAATCACGATGATACTCCATTTTGTTTTTTGCCACAATTCTTTCTTCCATGCAGTCCATAATCACAGCATCGTGTTCCATCAAGTACTTGTTCTGAAATAGAGCACTCGTACCATTGTTTGTGGCTTGCAGAATTCTGACAATATCTCCGATTCCAACGATGCAAATGTCGTGCACAATGACACCTTCGCACTGCTTTCCATTGTTCTCAACCCAATCACTAGTTCTCCAGAAATAATTATCTGTTGTGAAGTGGTAGCGGTGCACTCTGGGGTTGTGTCCACCAGGCACGCCAGGAATCAGATATACGGTTGCATAAAAATGTTCTTCTGCTATTTCACAATTATTAACAAAGAAGTCGTAAAGATGGGTAGCAGTAGAATTAGTAAAAAGGAAGTGTATAAATTGGTAAGAGAGGGACATGTATGTCATGCTCTTGGCCAGAGGAAGTGAGTAAGGGATAGTCTTTCCTTCCAGTCGCCGATATGTTCCCTTTTCTGTAATGGGAACACTCCTACTGTTAATTACAGATGATCCATTGAGTTTCACCAAGTGATCTACAATTTCATGAGTAGAAGCGAGGGGAAGTTCTTTGCCGCACAAGTTAATGACGTATTTCCATTTGGATTGCTCCAGCTGTTTCTTACGCACCTTCATCAGGTCAGAGTAGCACTGCATTTGTGATTCTATGATGGATTTGTGGCCCCACTGGACTTCTCTCACCTTCGAAACCAAGTGCACATTCCCCAGGCATTGAGCGATGTTTGTGAATATGCCAATGAATTTAGGGCCAGACTTTAGATCTGGAGCGATGCAATACTGGTTGTGTGGTCTGTATAGGAGCCTAATAAATCTAATAATCTGAGAAGCACTGTTATGTATGAGGAAGGAATAGGCAATTGGGAAGGATTGTTCAAGTTTAGTAATATACATGCTTTGATTGAAATATTTCCTTACCCATGAGCAATCAGAGGTTCTTTGAAGTAAGACATTATCTGGTTCTGCAAGCCTACCTGTAGAATTGTTTTGTTTTAACCGGTTGATTTCCTCCACATTTCCATGGAGTAATTTACTGCAGTTCTTACTAATTTCAGGTTGCCAACTTGTAAAAGTACTTGTATTCCAGAACTTCCAGAACTTGAACTTCAGAGAGCTGACTGAAGCTTCAGGATATAATAAAACTCTATGAACTCGAACGTCCTTTAAGGTAACTTTGTGGATGATATTCCAATTGTATTTAGTTAGCAATAAAAAGACAAGAAATCCAACAGCACATGAAACTTTCTGCAATAAACCAAGCGGACATTTCATTACTATTGCGCGATCCACTACTACAAGACCCGCTACAACGCCTCTCTCGATCTTTTACGCTTAGCGCTTGGCGCTCCACGCAGGAAGTGGCCGCGTAACTTCGAATTTATTGGCGAGCGAGCGTAGCGAGCGAGACACTTACAGGGGTAAAAATGAAAAAATCGGGGATGTTTATTTATTTGTATATATGTTTGGACGTATGTATGTCATTTTGTACTTTGACCCTCGCGTTTTTGTGTTAGTTATTTGTTCGACCCCGTCCCAAATTGCACTAAACAGAATCCTCTGGTTTATCGATCAGTACCCGTATCACCCTAAAAATTGAATTGTTTACCGTTTTGAATTCTTTTGCGGGTGCAGTTAATACTTGACAACTTAAGGGACTTCCATTTCTATTCGAGTTAGTGGCGGTGGTAAGTCAATGCGCTCTTTGTCATAGTTATAAGCCGTGCGCACAGTATTTACCTGAAAATACATTGTCCACTAGACTACTGCCAAGGAAGTCTGTGTAGGTGCATGTCCAGCTGTGTCAAAGCATTGTGTGTTACAACCACTACTTAGCTAAAGAATATCACAAAGAAAACTTTTAAATAACGCGTATTGTTTTGTTGTTGTTGTTTTTTCCTTCAATTCAAGCAGTTGCAGAGAGTTGTTACTATGGCACTGAAATCCCTTTACCCTGTATGCTAAATTTAAAAACTGGACCTTACTTTCAGTAGCTTCAGTGTTAGAATTCAATAAAAATAGTATAGTCTTTAGGCTCGCTCGCCATTTGTGCTCAAGCACACCACTAGTTAGCTCCTTCCGTGTTAGTTGGGAGCGAGCGAAGCGAGTGAGACACTTTTACAGGGGTAACACAATTAAAAATCGGGTATGTTTGTTTTCGGGTATGTTTGTTTGTTGGCCAACTTTAGGTACTACACCCCACGCGACGCGTCGCGTTTTCATCGCGATTCATCGCTAGTGAAACACTCGCTATTCCTCTCAATTAAAAACAATTGTTTGACAAAAAAGAGCAAATTGGCAGCCCTAGCCCTAGCCCTAGCCCTAACCCTAACCCCCTAGCCCTAGCCCTAGCCCTAGCCCCCAACTATGGTTAAAGGATAATGTGTTTTAAACACAAGGGATGGGTTAGTTGGGGGCTAGGGCTAGGGCTAGGGCTAGGGGTTAGGGCTAGGGCTAGAGCTAGGGCTAGGGCTGCCAATTTGCTTAAACGCATGCTTCCACTAGCGAGGAATCGCGGGGTGCTTTCGCGAAAACGCGTCGGCGTCGCGTCGCGTGTAGTACCTAAAGTATCTACCGGACCAATTACGTAAATTCAAAAATGTACAGTAGAGCCCGAACACCGACACACAAAAAAAAAGTTTTTTTCATTTTATTGGCCCACAGGTATCTTCTACCCTTTAGCTACACTGACACCAAATTTGAGTGGCTGAAACCGTTGTGTTAAAGGTCCAAGCGCCCCGTTTAAACACAGCCACCTTTTATTCTCTTTTTTGGGTAGGGTCCCATTTACTGACCGGACCGGACCGGACCCGATTACTGACCGCCTTATCTTACGTAGCGTACTGACCGCCTTATCTTGCGTAGCGTTACGCTAATGTTTAAAGGTAAATGTGAGTCCTATGGCAGCAATGATTAATCACACTCCATAATGATGCTGTCACAAGAAGCAGGTAAGGAAGAAACCTATCCTAAATTTTCTATGACTGTGGTAAATTATTTATGCTTTTATAAGTTTAGAGTCCATCTGAGAGTGGTTGGTAGTCTTGTCAAGTTTGTCATCACAATACAATGCACATCAAGCAACCTAATGCTTCTGAGTAAAAAAAAAAAAGGATGCACTGTTCTAGGGTAATATAACTCTAAGAAAATAATCAGCAATAGCTATGTTTTAATATAATCTTTGAGAGTGAATAAATTGGTTAACTCAGAATCACTATTTGATAGTTGACTTTCAATAGTCTGGCCTATTTTTCAGTGTCTAAGATCTGTACGGTGGCCATAGTAACTCTCTAGGTTAAACCCAATCAATCATTTGCACAGATCCTTAATATTGTAAACTATTGGAGTTAGCTTATTGAGTAACTAAATAATAATCCACTTTGTTAAAAAATTTAAACAATAAGCATACCCCACAGTAGCGTCGTTTTAGTTAACTAAAACTTAAACCAAAGACCTGTAGAAGACGGCCAATCCCATTGAAACAAAACCTACTGGTAGAATGAATAAACTAAAACTAAGCAACTTTAATTTTAACTTAATCTCCTTGAATCACGCAATTATTAATTGGAGATATAAATTGCCATTGTTAGGTGATTTGTTCCCCCCCCCCCCAAAACAACAACAACAACAACAACAAACAACAACTTGTTTTGCACCTCTGAAATTATTATGATCTTCATGGTTACATTTGCTACAAAACTTTCACCAATTTTATGGAAATGAAAACTTCTCCTGAAATAAAAAAAAATGTTAATGTGACACTCTCAACCGTGGTTCTGAAACCATACCCTGTACAAACAATGCTGTTGAGAGGAAATATTGAAAGCTGTTATAACTTAAACATGTTAGCTTAGGTGATGTTAAACACTCTCTAGTCTCACCGCTTGCTGTGAATTTAAGCAGTTATTTAGATTGTCAGTTTTAATGTGCAAAGTATACTATATTAAGATGTTGCTGCTGAGGCCAAAATGTACTTATGCATTCAGCTTGGAGTCACCCACTGCTTGATCATTGTCAGTTTACTATACTGATGGTGTACTGACAATGTTAACCTGGAACACTAGCATGGTAAACCAGAATTATACTGATAGTTTACTATAAACAGTGTTGCAAACTTATAATCTACAAATTTAGTAAAACATCACTCTTCAAGCTGTGTGCTTTCAAATTGGAAGGAAAAAAAAAAGAAGACAGCTGCACTAAGGTTTCTTTTGAGCCAAACTTTGTACAGGCTGCTTAAAATGAAGGTGATGTATCTAAACTAGCATAACTATTAGTAGCTGATATAGTAATTGCTAACTTTCACACTATACAACCTTTCATTGTGCATCATATCTAATTTAACTATAAAGATTACTTGTCATGGGTGTAAATGGGGAAAAATTGGTTGGCAGGTCCCCCTTCAGAATTATCGGAGGGGCCAGTGGCACCCCACTTCCTACTCCACTGCATTGTAATGAAATTGGTAGCTTTAGCTGCTCAAGAGAAATATCACTACCAATGAAAAGGGTGTGGTCAGTTTCGGCAACCATTCTGGATCGACCTCTCACGATTTTCTGAAATGTGTATATATAGCTATTATGTACTTATTGTAAAACTTAGGTTAAAATTATTGTTTGATATTTGAATTCCAAACCCTAGATCAAGTTAGGTAGCCGCTGAAGTGTAAACTATTTATACCACTGATTATGAGGAGCGTTTTTTTTTCATGTAGTGTCTAGCATTACAGTAAAATCATTAAAATTATTGTAGAATTCAAAGCCAAATATTTCAAAGTATTGTAGCAATAAAAAAAATCAATCAATTATAATAGAGTTCACAGCTTCAGAGGAAGAAGCAGTACTATTGTAAGGTACAGTCTTTGGAAGAGAACTGTCCACTGCATTGATTACTACATCATAATGATTTCTGTTCACATGACATAATTTCTACATGATCCAAATCATTAGAGTGGCATGAAAATCAGTTGAAAAAATTAAATATACTTCGCCCAATAATATTCGCGATTGCTTCTCTCCATAGCAACAGACACAGGAATGGAAAAATAGAGAGCCGGTGCAAATACTTCTGCATGTAACATAATTATTTCTTGTCAATGTGACCTTCATAGATAATGGATGACATATGCTCGAAAAAGGCTACAGTTGAGGCCTATAAACTCCACCAGCAGTTTACGTATATCAAGATGAAATATAACAGAAGCTTCGAAACAAACAATTTCCATCCCCAAGTATAGAATTCCTTGTACGTGAGTACTGCTGTAAAAAATCATCTAAATTAATGCATCCATTACCTCCAAGAAAATAACTACTTTGGGCAGATTCCTAAGTCATATCACAATTATACATTATAATATTATTTGAAGATTATTCTGATAGAATTACCAGTATAGTTTCAGTAACAGTAGGTGGAATGTAATGAGATGATTTCAGAATTTTGGCTGTAGCAGTCTTCAAAAGTGTTTTCTGTACACAATATGGTGTCAGAATAGCTAATATGGCTTATCATTGAGAAGCCATATTATCTATTCTGCACATCATCAGACATGCCAACGTACTTGTTCAGGTGGCATCTGCTATGTACAATACTTGAGTCAGAGTACATTAATAAGAGAACTACTCTACAAGCACTTTAAATATTTTCAAAATATTTTTATTAATCATTTCTAATACGATTTCAATAGATTTTACTCGCTACACGCGTGCTACATGGAGCATTCAATAATCAAATGATCTGCTTGCCACATTGTGTGAAGACATGGTTAATTAACATGTTAGAATTCCTTTAGAACTATTCATTATTAAAGGCAATTAGAGAATACACGTAATATCATTGTCAATTCTCAGTTGCTTCATTTGCTCTTGTCTATTTTGAATTAAAAAAGATCAGGTTTTACATTTAGAATATACTGCATTTCAAACTTGTCTCACAATTATATTCATTCAGTGCAGCAATTATGTACATAAAGGGTGCGTGGTTAACCACATGGCTCAGCTACCTCACTATACATAGTTGGATTGTGCAGAAAACAACAACAAAAGAACAAGCATCACAGGCATAACTAGCTTGAGGACTGTATAGCCACAGCAACCAATGCACTCAATAACTTGTAAACACTCACGGAAATATTGGGGTTGTTACAAAGAGTAATTTAGTGGAAATAAAATTTGTAGATGTTTTACTATATTTTTTAACTATCTAGTATACTGTTGACGTGTTAGAGATTTAATTATAGGTAATCTAAGCAATTTAGATCTTAAACGACTGTTTTTATTGTTGATGTTGCCATCTTCATTTTCTGCTATTACTATTCCTTTAGAAGTTACCACTTACGTACAGAGAACTAATATCTCGTCTTATCTTTTTGTTTGAATACTAGAAAGATAAACCTGGAATAAAGGTATGCATTCATATAAATATGATTTTTAGGGTGTATTTACATTAGTCAAAATCAGGTTTTGAATTTAAAATTCATCAGACTTAAAAGCAATGCTTAAATGATATGAAACATATCATTATAAGTAATGATATGCTTGTTAATTTAGCTAATGATGCAGGAGGATATGTTATCTTGATCAAGTTAACAGATTTCAAATATGTGCTATGAAAACTGAAAAAAAGGTATCTATGAATTAGAAATGCCACCGAAATTCTGTACTTGCACCAGTTACCATTACTGGACTACATGTGTGTATGGGTGTGTGTTTGCGCATGTGTGCATGCATGCTGCGTGCGTGCGTGTGTGCATGCATGCGTGCGTGTAAATATAGCCAAAGAATCAATTATTCTTTCAAAGTATTACCTATTCCCCTCTTTCCCCTCTCTCTTTTCCTTCCTTCTATTCTCCTTCCTTCTATTCTCGATACTTTATTCCCACTCACCTCCAACCCCCCACCTCCTCCCCCATATTATTATTATTGTTATTATTATTATTATTATTATTATTATTATTATTATTATTATTATTTTTATTATTATTATTATTATGTGTATATCAACTGTGCATGGCTATTGGACAATATGGCCCTGGAACACTCTTCCTTGTGGCTGTTTATACAAGTTTGCACTGCTTGGGATATGTACTTGGTCAGACTTATGTCTGTTTTAAATCTGTGATCCTGGCTGTCTGTCTCCAAATTGTCCACAGGTTTCAAACATGTTAAAAAAAAAACAAGTTAAACTTACTTGTAGTGGTATTTACTAGTCTCTCATTGGAGAATGTTGGCTGTAACTAGCCACAGGATTACATTACATATAATGACATTAGATGTGTTCCAAAAGTATTTTATTGTGTATTGATAGTAGTATGCCAGGCATGTATTTTATTCCATGAACAAGAAGTAATATATATCATGTTATTTGCTCAATTTCATGTAATATAGCTAATATGTATATAATATTAAACTAATCTAGGTTTGCAACAGTTTGGACTATGGGGGTCCTTCATCAGTGAGTTTATTAAACATTAAAGACATCACATATAGCCTTGAGGTTGGAAAGGTTGGAATTAAAAACAAACAAACAAACAAAAGAAAATATGTTCGAGTCCAAAATTATTAATTTACTATTTTGTAT
>WLWD01002085.1_pt1 | contig 68500 bp, 43 predicted proteins | sample 6712731 | NCBI WGS metagenome assembly WLWD01 (sample SAMN12718690, study PRJNA576275) | sponge metagenome | isolation source: marine sponge | host: Mycale hentscheli | place: New Zealand: South Island, Marlborough, Capsize Point | collected 2014-11-01 | reverse complement strand
GGTAGAGTGTGCCACTGGCAGGACTGTGTGTTGTAAGCCATAACTTTGTAGGCATCCTCAACTCTGTAAGTCCCTCCTCCTCCAACATACACTGTATCATTTATCTGTACTGATTGGATGTAGTCATTCATAGCCATGGGCATGTCAGGACCACGCCTCCAGTCTAGTTGGAGTGGGAAACTCTAAAAAAAAACAGCAAAAATAACTAATATAAATAACAATGAAAAAATTATGCGTACTAAATAAAAAATCAAAGGTGCAAACCCTAAGCACTACTATACACTAGCTATTAAAAAATAAATTTAACCAAAATAATAATTTATTCTTATCAGTACCATTATAGCTCGAGCAATGGAAATAGTAGATGTAAAAAATGAAGAATATAAACCGGCTAGAGATACTCACTGGTGTATATTTTCAACATGCGACTCCAATTTCAGTACTCTGTTAACTTTCCTTGCATAAACAAAATACTGTGAGCAGCAAGTTATTCAAAGCTCACACAGGCTAGTACCCACACAGAGCTGATAGCTTCACATTTTCTAAAATAAGCAGCCCAAAATTATAATAATAGCACAATACACAAACAGACAGATGGACACAGACAAGCAGACAGACAGAAAAAGGACTGCTATATCTCCCTCACATGTGCACACTGAGGATTAATAAATAGCTACTACTAGTATTTTCATTCTAAAGCTGAAGTTTTGCCATGGTTACTGCTTACAAGCCAGTATCCATGAAATTTTCATAACATATCAAGCGATCTATGTAATTATTTTAAAACCAATTAATAAATAATTCAGCAATATTAGCAACTTTATTCATATAATTTTTATTTAGGCTTCAAAGTAAACAGTATCTACTGCATTATATTTTGGTTGTTGTAAAATTCATAATACTTGTGATACATGAAAACTTTTTAAAGATGTTAGCCCTTTGACTGCCCCCCAAAAAACTTGAAAATTTAAACTACTACCGTTATTCTTATAAGTTTGTCATCATGGACTAGCTAACTAAACTTACTCATGTTTTGGTAAAGTACTTACTTACCGGAGATACAAATATTTTATGCTTGCTGTTAGATGCCAATGCTGATATGCTTTCTAGTTCTGCTTTGAGTCGTGTAACCTCTAATTGGAGAGATTTGTTCTCATCACAATGGTGGGATTCCAGCTGACGCTTCTCTTCACTATGGTGTGATTCCAGCTGACGTTTTTCTTCCTGATGGCGTTCTAATTCAATACGTTGACGATCAATCTCAGACACAAGCTGTTTGTTCACTCTCTGGAGTTGATTTTTTTCAGTTATCAGTTGATTCTTCTCGGCCATTACAGTGTCAAGCAAACGGGTTTCTCCTAAAAGTTGGAAGTTGGAAGTTTGCAATATTTGCTTGTCATTTTCCAGCTTTGAAATATCTGCTTCCAATCTGGCTTCAGAGATCTAAATAACATTACATATAATATACAATAAATTTTGTTATAGATTTTAGAATAAAGATTCATTTACGTTTATATAATCATAATTACTCAAATAGTTTAGGTTCATTTAAAATAGTATTCAATGTAGATACTGGACTAAAAAAATTGACTAGAGTTACCTCAAGCTCATTTATTCTTATGTTCATCTCTTTCGTTTCCTTCATGTGCATAACATTTGTCACGTTCAGTGACTTCCCTAAATTTCCTCCGATTGAGTTTTCTATCTCCTTTTTCGCAGGTGAAAGTGTTCCAAGTACAGCCAAAGCAGTAGGCCTTGTTTCAGGAGTATTGTGCAAGCAATTAGTCACCATCTCTACTAGAATAGGATGAGACTTCAATAACTGATCCTCCAACTTCTTCACGTACACCTCACGACGCTCTACTTCAGTTCGTCGAATAACTCGACCAGGATTGCGTGGATCTGGATATGTAGCCAATAGCAGCTCTCCTGGAAAAATCTATTAGTAAATAAATAAATCATCTAAATACATCTTAGCTAAATGTTACTGTTTTCAGGTTGTTTATTGTAAAATGTATTGCTCACTGAAAGAAAAAAATGGCTACCAATTTAATGTTATTAAACTAGTGCACAAATAAGCAAGCTAGATTTGTAAGTATTTAATACATACCTCAAACAAAGTCATTTAGTATAGTGTTCTACATTACCTGAGTAAACACAAAAAGAGAAAGATGTCCAAATGAAAATATATCCAGAGGCGGTCCATATCTATGAGTTGTACTGAAAGCCTCTGGTGGCATGTACACAGTGGTCCCTGGATTCTTTGAGAGTGTTTGAGCAAGCTGAGTTGGATTTAATGTCATCATTCGAGAGTTGCCCAAGTCAGTGATTTTTGCAGTTAAAGATGATGTAAGCAAAACATTTCGAGCAGTCAGATCTCTGTGAATAATGGGAGGAGATCGATTGTGAAGGTAGACAAGTCCACTGCCTGTGTCTGTGAGAATGGAGATCTTGACTGCAAATGGAATATTAGGGGCACACTCCAGGAGGTTGTCCACACTCATTTCTAGTCTCTCCATAACCAGTAGAGGTAGCTCTGACCCCTCAAGGAAACACAGACCAAGGAACAGTGTTATGTTAGGATGTCGGAGACCTGCCATGAGTTGACATTCTCGTTGATATCTGTCTACAGTCTCTCGAACTCCTTGGCTAACAGGATCCAGTAATAGTTCGTGCATACGCTTGGCAACACATGTTACTTTACTGTATTCTACCTGAAACAGAAAACAATATGGGATTAAAACATTGGTGTAAAATCACAGTAGTCTATATAGAGTAAGATTCATTGTTCTACGATGTCTTTATATCAGGAAGATAATTTTTAACATAGCGTAAGCAACCTACTATCGACCAGATTTTGTTCTAGATTTGTAAATCCAATTTATAATACTCTCTAGTGACGTGCTTAAATATAACTTGTAGTTCAATACTTTTTAATCAAATTCATCACAAGTTTAAAAGCTTAGCTAGCCCGAAAAGGCTAGTTGAACAGTATTTAGTGACTTAGTCGAAGACCGAATATCGATCACCGGCTACCGATTAACGTCTAACTGTACTAATGGCGTAGTAGAATTATCGACCACTTACAAATTTTGTACAGTATCTCACTAGGACGAACTTCTGTTGTTTATAAACTATTACGATACTTTACCAAATGTTTAATTGAAATATAGCGCGCAAAATAACGGTGTAATGTCTGCTTCAGATATTGTATTATTGGTCATCAGCAAAGCTGACAGGCACAAAATCAGTGATAGGTACAAAAAAGATATGAGCCATGATAAATAGGTGAGTTTAAGTTTATTACACAATGCAGTAAGGACAAAACAATTCTTTTCAATCATTATCTATTGCTCTGTCTTCTGCACAGTCCTCATGCAGCCATCGACCACAAGCACAGGATATCCAATCCAGTCCAGCGCCATCAAGTAAATCATCTTCATAGGTACTAAAACACATGCAGCACACATCAGGGTTGATCTCATCGCATTTGGATCGACTCTTTTTCATGACATTCTCGAGGTCAGTTGAAGGATTTGATTTACGCTTTACTTCGTTTCTTGTGATGGACACAATTGAGACACTCGGTGCTGACTTAAATGACTTAGATTGAAATTTCCCTTTGCCCTTTTCTTTGATTCGCTGTTCCTTTTCCTCTGCTTTTCGTTTCTTCTCTTCTTCTTTTTGTCTTTTCTCTTCTTCTCTCTGCTTCTTCTTTTCCGCTCTTTCTTTTGCTCTGATTTCTATCTCCTGTTGTTTCTTCTTCCGCTTCTCTTCTCTCTCTCTTCTGTTTCTCTCCTTTTCTTGTTGCTTTTTCTTCTCCTTTTCTTCAAGTGATGCCAAAAAATATGTGCTAGTAAGAAGTTTAGCTCGAGGTTGGCGAGATGAAGAAAGTGGCAATGTAGGAGTAGATCAAATGCTATTGTTAAGGAACTTTGACAATGAATTATTGGAAGTATTGGATGATGAACCAAAATATAATACAGGTGAAGACTTACAGGAGGAATTTGGAGTTTTATCCTGTGAATTATTAGGATGAGAAGAAGAGCCTACACAAGATTCCAATTCCTTCCCTTCATCTTCAACATCAGCAACCAATGATGATAATTTAGAAGCCGATTTGACTGAGTCCTTTGAGTGAGAGCATTGTACGTCAGAATCCAAATTATTTGCTTAATTCGTAATTTCTGCAACTGGTTGTGATGGATCAATAACTGACTGTATAGTCTCTTGATTCGATGAATGATCACTATGTTGTTCCAACTCAGGATGATTAATTTCCAGCCAACAATTATATTTTGGATCAGTGTTCAGATTATAACCTACTTCGAATCGTCGCCGAAACAATGCCTCTTGTTGGCTATTAAACTCAGTGTTACATACTGGGTCTTCCATAACTGGATGGCCATCATATAAAAAAACACTACCTGTTTCCTCAATAGAGAAACTTTCAGAAACATCACTGACATCATTATGACACTCATTTTTTTCCTCTCTTGAGGCCGTATCAGTCGGAGGATCACTATGGGTATTGCTTGAAGAATTAATAGTTATAGCAGAAGGGTTCAACGGAAAGATACCGCAAGTTTTAAAGCCAGCAATGAGATTAGCTGGTGTTAGTGTTTGGAGCCAGTCCTTGGAAAACAGAAAATTAAAATTAAATTTCGTTATAACTTTTCCGGGTTTTTTTTGGAAGTAGTTATGACAAACAGCAGTCCAATGAGTTTTCAAAGGCCCAAACACCCCACAGTCCAATGGCTGGGTCTCGTGTGTTGTATGAGATGGCAAATACAGCATGATTACGTCATTATTTCGGGCCAGTCGTATTATCTCGGGTTGATAATGGGTACTATGACCATCCAGTAACAGCAATAAAGGCCTTCTAGAAACAGCATGCTCAAGAAAATGCTCCACTAACCATCCTTCAAATAACTCACTTGTTATCCATCCTTTGTCACTTAATCCATACTTAGTACCTGGAATTTCGTCAGCCGTCCAATGATGGTTGAGGTTCTTGGCATCAAAAATAACTATAGGAGGAATAATCGTCGACATTGTATATTTGAGAGGGATGGTGCAGAAGTTCATGATCTTTCAAAGTGATCTCCTGAAGATCAAAATATTGCTTCAATGTATCAGAATTGACAGCATTCATTCGCACCTGAGCACAGTTATCACCATGCCTTAGAGAGAGATCTTTCTGCCTCTTAAGAAATTGTCGCCACCAACTTTGACTGATTCTGTGTCCTCTAAGAATACCTTTGTCCATTGCTACTGATTCTGCTATTCCCATAACATCTCTTCTGGTTTTTCTATAGCCAACAGATGCACAACTCTTGAGAAATACTGCCAGCTTACTGTTTAGGCCCAGGCTTTTCTCCGTGTTTCACATGTCCACTTAGCCTATACTTAAGAGTTGCTGGAGGAATACCATGGTCCAAAGCTGCTTGATTGATCAAGCTTCCCGCTTCAACAGCTTTCATGGCAAGTTCCATCTGCTCATTGGTCCACAACATTCGTCTCCTGGGTACTCGGGCAACCCTTACACCAGTAGGAGGTGATTTACAGGACTTCTTTTTAGTCAAGCACTTCTCCTGCCCATTCTAGACATGCTAAAAGAAGCGAGAACCATCCGTGCAGTGAAATGAAGTGCGAGAAGCTGCTGCTTTTTCAGTAAACACCAAATGAAAATTTTACTATCTCTCGCTAATTAGAGAAAGTTGAATATTTATTGTTCGAGCGAGCGTAGCGAGCGAGACACTTACAGGGGTAACACAATCGAAAATCGGGGATGTTTATTTATTTATTTATTTATTTATTTGTATATATGTTTGGATGTACGTATGTCATTTTGTACTTTAACCCTCGCATTTTTGTGTTAGTTATGTGGTCGACCCCGTCCCAAATTGCACTAAACAGAATCCTCTGGTTTATCGATCAGTACCCATATCACCCTAGAAATTGAATTGTTTAATTCTTTTGTGGGTGCAGTTAAAACTTGAAAACTTAAGGGACTTCCATTTCTATTCGAGTTAGTGGCGGTGGTAAGTCAATGCGCTCTTTGTCATGGTTATAAGCCGTGCGCAACAGTATTTACTTGAAAATACATTGTCCACTAGACTACCGCTAAGGTAAGTCTGTGTAGGTGCATGTCCAGTTGTGTCAAAACATTGTGTGTTGCAACCACTACTTAGCTAATATCACAAAGAAAACGTTTAAATAACGTGTATTGTTTTGTTGTTGTTTTTTTCCTTCAATTCAAGCAGTTGCAGAGAGTTGTTACTATGGCACTGAAATCCCTTTACCGTGTATGCAAAATTAAAAAAATTGACCTTATTTTCAGTAGCTTCAGTGTTAGAAGTCAAAATCATTCATATAAAAATAGTATAGTCTTTAGGCTCGCTCGCCATTTGTGCTCAAGCACATCACTAGTTATACCTACTACCGTAGCCAATAGTATGGCGCATAAATTACCCATTCTAAAATGTATGGGGAAAATCGGTGTTCATTTAAAGTTGCCCAGGGAAAGTGAAATAACACAGTGACTTGGTAAAACAGTACTATAACCAAGTGAAGTATCGCAGTATCTAAGTGAAATAGTACTGGTAAACACATGCATGCAACTCTACCCTTGGAAACATACAGTTCAAGTTGTTTCCAGTTGACCACTATGCCATTGTTTAGCGCAGAAGTTCTACCCAATTTTTTTCAACATATCATGAGAAGCCATTAGTTGAAAACGAAGTTCCAGAGTAAGTTATTGCTTAAATACAGAGATAGTGAGTGAACAATACAGTGTAGCTACAGTACAAATGACAAAAAAAAAGCTGGCCTACTATTAGCAAGTGATAGCACGGGTAATAACATGTTATTACAGACCAATAATACCTGTAAAGTAATAGAAATAGCACGAGGCTTCGACTCATGCTATTTCAATCACATTACTCATACTATTAATCCCAAATAGCACTGTTACCCATGCTATAACCCTGAATAGTACAGTTTCACATACAATGAGAAGTATGATCTTACAAATTCATTTTAATCCAGAATTGATATCACCCCAAATGCATACTAGGTACACATTGTCCACAAAGATTTTCTCAATAACCTCTCTCGAGCCCACGTTCTCTTCTATGCCATTAATTGGCAAGCGAGCGAAGCAAATACAACACTATACAGTAATGTCAAATTGAGAATCAGAGATAATTATTTGAATGTGTGGACATACGTATGTCATTTAAACATTGACCTCCGCGTATTTTAGTGTTAGCTCGGTGTTCGACCCCGTCCCCGTCCCAAACTTCACTAAACAGAATCCTTCAGTTTATCAATAACTACCCGTGTCATCCTAGAAACTGAATTGTTTACCCATTTGAATTCTTTTGTGGCACAGTTAAAACTCAAAAACTTGGTGGAGTTCCATTTCTATTGGAGTTAGTGGTATAGATAAGTTAATATGCTATTTGTCTTAGTTATATAAGCCCTACGCAACTGTATTAACTTGAAAATTCGCTGTCCACTAGACATGAAGGCAAGTCTGGTGTAGGTATGTCGAGTTGTTTGAAAGTATTGTGCATTACAGTTAAAAAAATATCACAACGAAAGCATTGAAATAACGTGACTTGTTTGTTTGTTTGTTTGTTTTGTTTGTTTTTTCAAATATCAACAGTTGCGGGGAGTGCTTACTATGGCATTGAATTTCCTTACCGTATCTGTGTAATTTAAAAACTCCGACTTTTTTTTAGTAGCTTGAGAGTTAGAAGTTAAAATCAATCATTTCAATAGCGTAGTTTTAGGCTCGCTTGCCATTTCTTACTCTTGTCAGACTCAGCGCAAAAAAATAGAGAAACCAATACAATGTATATACAATAGCTAACAAGTTAAACTTTATTAACACTATTTGTATGAGCAAATCAAAAGCTAACTTAAAATGCAATGGAACAATGTAGAGACAGTGGCTGTACTTATACGCCATTCCAAAAAAACTTGCTTGAATTAGTTCAAAATTATACAAGTAGAGGCTTTGTAAATCTGTGCTAATCATTAATTCATAATGCACAGTCAGTTTGTGTCCGGCCATCTTTATCCACCACACAGATAGTCTCACAGAGACGGACCCTTTATCAACCTTGAATTGCTATGATTTAAGCACCTCCCAATGGTTCTCCAAAATGAATGCTTGCAGTAAATACAAAAAGCTACAGAGCATCACCACTATGTTTTTTTTTCAAGACTCGCTCAATATCACAGAGTTGTGACATTATGATATATAAGACACCAATGCTTAGAAATTAATAAAGTGTTGTAATCAAGTTATTTTATTGTTTTCTCAACACTTTCCTCCCCAATTTAGCATTAACGGTAGGTAAAGAGTCTAGTCTACCTGATAGCCTTTGTACTAGATCATATAGTAACAAAACTTATTTATATGTTCTTGCATACTTACTTCCACCACAGATCCATAAGATCCTACTCCCAGGCTTTTTCCTGTTGGTACGACTTGGTCCAAAAAATACTGTTGCAGCTGAGGGTCGTTTCTGAAGCTTCTGGACCACCCAGGTCTCCTAGCCATTCCTACAGCAAAGCCGGTCCAGAGAATTTTCCAGTCAAGTCAACGGTCGAGAGTTTAACAGGGCGTATCAGCTTTACACTGGGCGCTATGTCACTCACGCTCACAGAGAGAATTGTCAAAGAATTACCAAATCCGAGGAACTAAAGCGTGGTACTTACTTAGTCGGAAGCGGCTAAGGAGAGAAATCGTTGCCGCGAGAAATAAATGCTGGGCAGGAAACATTGCCGCGAACCTTAATTTGACCTTGTATGAATTATTTATTTTATTTTTATTTTGGTGGAATACAGAGAGGCTTTGTAGAAAGTTTAATTTGACCTCGTATGAATTATTTATTTTATTTTTATTTTGGTGGAATGGCTTTGTGTTGCTTGCCTAAAACATGAAAGCACAAGACTATTCCCAAGTAGTGCTTTACAAACAGAAAGCAATTATTTCTCTGAAATTTCTTTGCATGCTTTTTGTCTTTTTGCTGCAGCAAGCTTTTTGTGGTAGTTAACTTTATCTCATTTTTATTTAGTTGTATATGTACACCTGAATAATATGGGGCTTGCGATCCTGAAAATAGTATCAATAGCTACATGAGATCATTACAATTCAGTGAAATTGAATCTAAATGTCCTCTTTCATCGTGTTATTCTGATCTTTATAAGCTTGCTAAGCACATTATTCATTCGTGGGAGTCATTTCACCATGTCCAGTACTTTAAATTGGAACTTGTAATATATTCACATTAGATTAGCCTATTAAATATTTAGGCAACCATATAGCTGTAGCTGACATCTGTCTATTAGATATTTAGCTTAATATATTCAAATTATTTTGAATTAAAAAGTGGTCTCCAATGATTACTCTACTTTGTAAAATGTGGTACCTGCAATACTCACTCTAAATCTTTTTCCCCAGCTGAACATATTTTAGCAAAATCAGTGTACCTGTAGTCACTAGAAACATTTTCAATTTTCTACTTCTTTTGTCATAATTGTCTAGATACCAACTACCATTATTATAATGTGCTAGCTACTACCATTGGAGTTTACTTCATTTTCATTGGAATGCAAACAAGAAAAAAAAATCATGACTTACAAAAAAATGAAAGATCAAATGCTACGAATCAAAGTTCAGAGTTGAACATAATAATATGGGACAAAGTTTATTTTCACCATTAGGGTTTGGTACGACACAGTCTTCATGAATCCACCTTGAACAGATGAACTGAAGCCATTCTCTGCCCGTTCCTTCTTCCTCTTCAAAAGAACTGAAGCAGACACAACATAAATCTGTGAATATGCTACTGTCCATTGTAACTTTTGATCTCTTGTCTACTTGTAATCTTGCTACCACCTTCAACTAAATTCAAATGTCCTTCATTTGTTGAAGTTTCAGTAGTGACCTCTCGAGAGCGTTTCTTGCCTGACACAGCTTTGTGTTGTAAACTTTTCTTAGCTTTCTCCTCCTCTGTCTGCTTACGCTTCTTTTCCTTTTCCTCAGTTCATCGAATTCTTTCCTCAGCCTTTCTTCTTTGTTCTATTTCTTTTTCCCTTTTTTTCCTTTCTCTTTCCTGTTTTCGCTTTTCCTTCTCCTCAGTTTCACACTTCTTTTTCTCTTCCTTCACTTTATAAAGTGAACAACACTCATCGCTAGTGAGAACACGTGCTGATATCGTAGTAACATCCCTTACCACAGATAAATTCAATAGATTGGTGAATGGTAAATGTAAATTTGAGGAAGCAACAGGAGGTGTAACTTTGGTGAGTGATACAGTACTCGAATTTGCAACTCCAGTACATGTGGTGACTGCACCAGGAATCAATAATCCACGTTGTGTAGTGACTCCGACTGGAGGTGATCCAGTGGGTGGTGTGGTACCTGAAAGTTAAACAATACAGGTATGTAACATCACAAATACAAATTAGGCATGTAAAGTGAAATTCCCCCCCCCCCACCAAAAAAAATAAAATAAATAAATAAATAAATAAATGATTACTACCACAAATATTGAAGGATATATGAGTAGAATGGCAGCAGTCAAACTGAAATGGAGACGTAACTTGAAAAGTTTGAACCCTAAAATATCAGTTACAAAGACAAATGAGTGAATTTTGTTTCCTATTGTTGTTTTTTTTGTTTATAGTCAGTCCATAGATTTGAAGTTCTATTCTTCATTAGACAGCACTTAGTTGGGGGACATTTGGGACAAACTTTTTTTCTATATGAAACCATTTACAGGAAAACAGGGCACAACGCGGCCTCCATAAAAAAATTAACTGTTTTTGAACTAACATATTTTATCAGCATCAAGTTTGATTGCCTTAGCCGTTCACAATACATGACCTAATCAAATTCCCTTGGTAGGCTTATTGGATTCAATTGATTATTATTCCCCAACATTCACGTGTGCTGCATTGAGCTCAATTTTATCGTAGATAGTCTCACATGATAACATAGGTTTGTATGCAAATGAAAAATCATAGCTCGGCCTAAGTCACTATAGCTACTTATATCTTTCTGTCGAATTATCTGGGATTAACAAAAAATGCGATCTGCCAAAAAATCATTTAAAAATTACATGTGTACAGACCTCATGCTACCAAAAAAAAAAAGTTTTCTGAACAAAATTTTGGTCTTCAGAAAAAAATATATGGAGAGTTCTTATCACTTAATGAAAAAATATGTTACTGCAAAATGCCATTAATTCTTACTTGAAATCTGAGTAGTGGATCCAGAGGCCATAGGGACTGTGATGTGAGAAAGGGATCCAAGGGGCTTGGTACTTGCTACGACATCTGCTGTGACGAGCAAACTTGATCCCAGGGGTGTGGTACCTGCTACAACATCTGTTGTGATGTACAAACTAGATCCTAAGGGTGTGGTACATGCTATGACATCTGTTGTGACGTGCGAATTTGATCCCAGGAGTGTGGTACCTGCTAAGACTTCTGTTATGACGTGCGAACTTGATCCCAGGGGTGTGGTACCTGCTACGATATCTGTTGTGACGTGTGAACTTGATCCCAGGGGTGTGGTACCTGCTAAGACATCTGTTGTGATGTGTGAACTTGATCTCAGGGGTGTGGTACCTGCTAAGACATCTGCTGTGACATAAAGAAGTGGATCCTGAATGTGTGGTTACTGCGATTTGAGTAGGAAATTCAGTGAGTGTTGTAACAGCCAGGGAATTGTGGTGTTCTGGAACATTGTATTTGAGCCATTCTGTGTACTCAGGATCAACTTAGTCATATCCTTCTTCCAAACGTTGAGCAAAAAGAATAAATAAAACCTTTTGTTATCTAATTTCTGACATTACTAATTTAAGTATATAATGATAGGAATTTTATGGGGTCCTCAGCCTCTCCAGACCTGCCCTCAGTCTCTTGTGTCATGCAGTGTTGGATCTAGAGACTTCAATGTGAATTTATGATTTTTTATCTACAAGTGTTTTGCTTGAAATATAAGAAACTTCTTGTGAAGTGACTTGTGCCAAAAGCAATCTCCTAGGCTTAAAATTACCTACTAGTATGTCACAAACCTAGATAATGCTCTAGTAATTCTGAGCAATTTTACTCATTCTTTAATAGAGCTATTTCATCACGTGACCTTGGTGGCGTTAACGCACACGCGCAAATTAGCTGGTGTACAGGTGTTCTTGGCAAGTGAAGCCATGGAAATTTCAAGGTACACACTGAAACACTTTCAGGTGGTGCCAAAGAGCGATATTTAGAAAAGATAAACCTTCTAGGAGGCAGGGATCTCTTTTGTGGACCTCAGGGGGAGAGTACTGATTGTGTGCCACCAGTAGAAGCAAGTGATCTTGTGGCATACCTGGTTCTTACAACTAGTTTCTTGACTGCTAAGCAGTTCAAGGCTTACAAAGGCTTTGAATCATACAATCAATTTTTGTGTGTGGATGGGTGAAGGATGTTCAGGTATGGAGGAATGAAGAAAAATATGTACATAGCAAGTGGAAAGTAAGTTAAGAATACTTAATACAAATATATGTGACATGAGTAAATAACAACTTTAGGCTCGTCACTCCCAACGATTCAATGAGGCCCCATTAAAATGCTGGATTATTATTGAATACAGTGGGGAAATATGCTGTGCACATTGTGACTGTATGGCAGGTTTGGGTGAAACATGTACCCATATTAGTGCTGTTCTCTTCTATTTGGAAGCATTACATCGATTGAAATGTACTGAAACTTGCGCACAGCAAAGATGTGAATGGATAATGCCAAAATTTTAAAATAAAACATGGACTACCTCCCAATTGAGCAGATTAACTTTACCTCTGCTAAAGGTAAAAAAAAAGAAGCTGGATGAAGTAATTGACAGCAATAAATTACCGGAAATAAGCTCTGTATCAACACCAGATGTAGTACTTAAAGTCCCTACGAAGAAAGAAAAAGATTCTTTTTATAAAGAATTAAGTCAGGCTGGTACTAAACCAGCTATTTTATCTTTGATACCAGGATACTCTAGTAGTTATGTCCCGAAAACATTCCTTCCTGAATTTCCCTTACCCCTTACTGCACTGTATGATCCAAATTGTTTGAAATTGAGCTTTGATGAACTCCTAAAAAAGTGTGATTCAATTGAAATTGTTCTGACATCAGATATGGTCGAGTTGGTTGAGAAAGAAACCAGAGAGCAGGTTAAATCTAAGCTTTGGTACAAATATAGATCAGGACGAATAACCGCTTTTAAAATGAAATCTGCCTGTCGTACAGACCCTGCACAACCTTCCCAAAGTTTAATTAAACAAATATGTTACCCTCAGTCACTCACATTTAGAAGCAAACCTACTGATTGGGGGTGCAAACATGAAGCCTCTACTGTGAGTCGCTATGAAACACAAATGAAGGCATTACATGCTGATTTCAAAGTAGCTAATAGTGGACTAATTCTCAACGGCCAGTGGCCATTTTTTGGTGCAACACCTGATAGCAAGATATGATGTATATGTTGTGGGACAGGATATGTGGAAGTTAAATGCCCCTATACAAAGAACCAGTGACTAAATTTCTCTCCTTAAGGCAAATAGACCATAAACTAAACAATTATGATAGCATGGGGTGGTCGCGTGAGTGACAGACATATTACTTACCATTGTGGTGTACTAGATCATTTGATTCCTGGTGACGACATTGTTTTGGCAGATAGGGGGTTCAGTATTTCTGATTCTGTTGCTATGATGCAGGCTAGCCTTCACATACCTGCATTTACCAAGGGCCACTCACATCTTTCAGCAATGGAAGTGCATGACACTCGTAGCATTGCCAATGTACAGATACACATGAAGAGAGTAATTGGAATGATACGCCAGAAATATTCTATCTTGCAGTCTACTCTGCCCATTCATTCATCATGATTTAGTACACCACAATGGTAAGTAATATGTCTGTCACTCACGCAATATAATTTCTTCATGCAGTTACTGGAGCCTTCTTTACTTGAACCAGGAGTATCAAATGCTATGGCATAAATTTATTTGAGCGAGTGTACCATTTTGTGAGCAATTCTGGAAGAATGCTTGTTCTAATAAAATGTTCTGCTCTCTGTACACAAGTGTCCCAGAATTCCTGATTTTTATTTATACGCTCAATGTACAAATTGTTCTGGCCATCTTGTGAAAAAGTGCATACACAGAATTAAGTCGCAATAATCTACATTTCCAACAAAAAGTTGTGTTTGGACTTGATAATAATATGAGTGCGAACGATCTAACTGTAGATTACCATCAGGTTTCTTCTGTAAGCAGAACTTTTTATCCTCTACAGCACACTCAATACTTTCACCTCTGTGGCAAGTGTTATCTTTTGTACTACATTTTATGTGGGAGTACTGGTTCAGTTCAAGTTCACAGTGTTGTTGATGGTTATGGCTCTGAGGATTACTAGTGGACCTCCGGACTTGGAAACTATAGAATCAACCCACTCCTAACAGGACCAGGGGCTATGCTGCAAAAGTGGTGAAATTGGTTTGTTTAAATTGTCCCCAAAGTAGTAGTCTAGCATGAAATTTAGCCATTCTACTTAGCCAGAATTCCAGGGTAATAAGCAGGTTTTCACCCAATACGGCCCTAAATAAATTACTGGGACCTAAAACTCCAGAATGGAAATGAGATGGGTGCTTAATTTGATATACATGTCATGGATTCATACAGGATTTTTCGCTAGGGGAGTAAATTTGTCGAGTCGCAAAAAACAGTTAATCGTCATCATATGGTGAAGTCATGACCGTGAGACTGTGAAACAGATTTCAGATGAAGACTTGACAAACTATATTACAGTTAAGCGCCGCCTCTGAGACCATTTTTAGGGTCTTGGAGGAATTAGGCTTTTACATCGTGAGCACAGCGAGGGCACTATTTAGGGCCTGAGATACCCTAAAGACAGTAGTTCACTAGGGCTGCACAGAACTAATTTAGTATGTAGCAACTGCTATTTAACAACACAATAGGAGGGACTCTAAGCACAATTAGAGAGACACAAATTGACCAAGCCAAACTAACTTAATAGTGTTCCTCTCTGAAGGACCTAAGTAATATAAAGTTCCTCTGTCATTATACAAAAACTACAGCATCTATGCTTTAATAGGAATTGGTGTTGAAGGACCAGAACTAGAGAAATATTGATTTTGAAGAAGTATAATTACTAATCTGTAAGGTTATTTATACTGATCATTAATTTTTTTGAATAATTCAGTTGGGGAAAATTTTTAGGGGGGGGGGGGGGGGAATCACTGGGCTCCCATAATCTGTATAAAACCCTGCATGTAGAGCCCACCACACCTGACAATCCTATAGAAAATATTTCGTTCTGAAGTGTATTAACTATTTATGACCAAATAAAAGTGATTAAAATAAAAGGTAAGAGCATAACTGTAGTTTTTGCCATTCAGAATTGCAAGCATTTCATTTTTCTATTCTTCTACAAAAAATGTTTAGCTGTTGAACTCCAACAGCTCTTGTGATTTAGGTCCTCTAAGTCAGACATTGAACTCCTCTTCCTGGGGTAGCCTAAGTATTGTCTGTAAAAGGATACTTCCCAGAGGTTAGTAAGCTTTGTATTGGTTTTTCCACTAGTACTCTAAATTTGGCAAAGCATGCACAATCATGTGACCTCAAAGTCTTCTTCAGGGTCGTGTCATGGGTCAATGTCTATTGATTCACACTCAGGTATCAGTGACTCTATTGTCAGACAGGTATAGGTCTGCTCTATAGCTCACCTTTTCCAATTATCACATTCACAACTACAAATTTCTGAAGTTTTAGGGCCATCACTTATGTCTAATCAATTAATATAACCATACTCCTTGTCTGTGATTCCCGTTCTTAATACATCTTCAAGTCATCCAGAAAAGGTGTGTCTATGGTTCTTCAGAATAGTGACTACTCCCCCTACCTCAGAGCTCATGCGACAAAACAGAACAGCAGAGGGGAAAGTGCATCCTCTTGGAGCAATTATAGTGTTGGTTACGCACCCTCAGCAACCAGTAATTTGGGGAGCGATTAACCTTCTGGTAGTTAATCCAGCCCATTGCTACAGTAGACACTTGGTATGTCTATATTGACTATGTTTCCCCTCTCACCCATCCTTGGGTAAAAGTATTGTTTTACTGTGAATCATCTGCTCTAAAGTTTAGTAAATCAGACATAACAGACTGTGGGGTTAACTTTCCATCTGTGAGCCATGATGGGATCAGTTCCAGGTACCTTCCATGGTTTTTAATGACCTGAATATGATATTACCCTGAAAATACATACATAGCAAATACAGTCGATTTGGTGTAATGCGCTTCAGTTTCCAGTGGTAGGGCAACTTATAATATGTTGGCAAGTTTTTACCAACAAATGTTTCAACTTGTATCTAATAGAATGTGTTTTAGTCTGCTAAAAAATTCTTATTTGTGTTAATATGTAATTCTACATTAGTTTGTTGCAGTATAATTATATGCTGTTTATTTACTGCAGGCATTATTGGCTACTTCAGCAATTAGGAAAAATAAGAAGAAAAAGAAGGTAATTTTCACCACTGGTATTAGGATAATATAATTTTATTACATTGTGTTATCCTAAAAATGGCTCATTTGTTTTTTGTTGTTGTTGTTTTTTAAACATATTGACTATAATGTATGCGTATGTACTGCAGGCAGCATCCAAGTGCCAGTGCTGCATCAGATGGCCAAACCAGTGAGGGAAAGAAGACCGGCAAATGGAGGTGCTAATGATGCGGACCCTTCCTAGCTGCATCATGACTGACAAGACTCCACCCACTTTAAAAACGAAAGCACATCCTTTTACATGTGGCAGAACCAAATGTTGGATATCTCAACCATTTGTAGTTTGTATAGTTGTGAAGGTTTTAGTCCAATCCTTCTTTAAAAATAAATCCTGTAATACTTAATTAATTGTCTTCTAATTCTTCAACAGATAGTTTAGTTAAATATCAATAAGAATAATACATTAAATAACATCAAGATAACATCAAGATAACATAGAACCACAAATGATATAATAACTAACCACAAAGTTATTAAGTTTACACAAAATAGTTGCTAAGGTATATCTAAACAATCTCTAAGGCAGCTGCTATTTATACCCTGAGGTAGCTGCTACCAGCAATTTCCAAATGACCAATAGGAATGTTCCACAACTGCCAGCTAGTAGCACAGTGCAAATTAAGAATAAGTTTCTCATGGATTAAAAATAGTTTTATGTGCGGGACTGATCCCCACAATAGTCACTTATTTAAATGAAATTATACTGCACTATTTCAGAGTAGCATGAGCAGTACTCAATGGGAAAGTTAGATCATTTATATAAAGGAATAGAATAGAGGACTTGCATGATGACGTCACCATACATCCCGCCACGCCCACTGATGATATCACCTGCTAACCTGTTCCATAGAAAATGTATTAATTTTCACTACCGCTTGCTCTTTTTTCAACTTTTCTATCAGCAGTTAGTAAATTTCATAATAAAGCTATTCCTGTAATTTGGAAGCTCTGTGCAGCCTGGCGCTGGTGCTACAGCAAAAAATAGACCAAGGGTCAGCAAAACTAATACATTTTCTATGGGATGCGGTGTGCAGTGATACCATCAGTGGGCGTGGCAGGATGTTACGTGATGTCATCATGCAAATCCCCTATTGGTCCCTTTTCCCAAGTACTGTCACATATAAATGTCTATTGTAGCACAGTTTGTAGAAAGTTTGTATTTGATCCTGGTAGCTATTATGTTTGAGTTATTTAAACAATGACTATAGTCAGGACAACACAAGCATAAAAAATGATGACGTTTAGCTTAAATAAAACATCTATATTCTTCTCTTCATTGCACACTTGCTATACTTGGATTGACAGAAAGTTTCAAGAGTGACCCTAAATTGCAGCAGTACTCTCCGGACAAAGTGGTACTCTAACAGGAAAAACACTTGGAGAGGGATCATGATAAGCATTCCGCCAGCTAAATGGTAAAGGTCGCTGACACCAAAAACGGAAAACGGAGAACAGCTTAGTAGTCTGGCGTAGTCGACCCTATACCGTCTCAGTACATGGGAAGGAGACAAAGAACGGTTAAAATTATGAATGAGGTAACAAACGGAAAAGGTTTTGGTTGAAATGGAACCTTACACCCTATGTTGCACGCAGTCATCATGACTAGAGGACCCCATATACCTATACTTTATTATGTACTGAACAGTAATACCTGTCAATATTTTCCCACATCACCTGTGTTCAGAGTTATCACGCTGGGTTATCGCATCTGTTTACTGCACAAGAAACAGTTGCTATGGTATTCACACATGAGCAGTACATAATAAAAGTATTATTCATTGGACACCACAGAATATCACTATCTATTGGCCGTATTTATGCTTTGTGTCTGAGGCACTCATGTAAATGCTAAGATTAAGAAAATCTTAGCTAATTAGCTAATACTTGTTAAGATGCAAAACATGCTACATATTAAATAAAGAGTTACATAAAAGAACTATAGAATTGTTCACTTCCTTCCATCATATAAACTTTGCCAGATACATTAATGCAAGTACAATCATACAAACTGCGAGGTAATCGTCCTGCTTCGACCCACATATCAGTCTCCGAGACATAACGATGAATGGTTGAAATAGCTTTTTTATTCTCCACGTCTTTACCACCAGCTGCAAATAGATTCATTCCAATCTTGATAGGACTGAAATGTGTGTAATCTAGCGAAGTTAGTTTTTTCCAATTTGTATGATCTGATGCAGAGTCTGAAGTGAGAGAATTGAGAGGCATGCTATAGACATGACGATCCAAGCCTATTTCAGCACTCCAACCTCCCATTATATACCAGTTATTTCCTATGGTAATTGACTTCATATTAGTTCCTTTTGTTGGAGCCAATACGGAGGACCATTGCATATTTTTCACGTCAAGAATTTCCATAGTGTCTAGAAATGTCAACTGGTGACTACCTCCAGCTACAATTAACCAATGTTGATACGATGTAGCGATAGGAGACCAGCGAGGTACAGGCATAGGAGGAAAGGGGCGTATCCAACGCTCATTCTCGGGCTGCCACTCTCCTAGTTCATCGCTAACGGAGCCGTCTTTACGCTGTCCTCCAATGAGAAGCAGCCTGTTGTTGAAGTTTGTCATGGCAAATGTTCTGGCCCTATAGGCGGGAAGAGTGTCCCATTCCTGAGATTCTATGTCGTAAGTCATCACCACATAGTCCATGTCTTTCCTGTCTGCTCTGCCTCCACCCACGTACACTACTCCATCCATCTCCACTGACTGGATGTGATCCCTCATAGCCACTGGCATGTCCGGACTGCGCCTCCAGTCCAATACTGATTGGAGCTCCTATGATTATGTATACAAGTATGTAGTCAGAGATTGATTTCGCTACAATGTTTATGCTAGTGTGACAGTATAAAGTGTAATCCTCATTGCCATTTTATGGATAGTTCATTGCTAGAGATGCAGCTGAAGTTGTGAAATGGTGTGACCAATTTGCTAGAATCTATTGTTATAGCTATCCTCCTTACCGCTTACATTGTTCAAAACTCGATTGTCACCGCCACATGTTTTCTCTTCGCTTGTAATTACAGAGTTTGCAGCTCCTTCTTTCTCTGGTAATAGGTCTAGTAGTCTTTTAGATCGTCTGACAGACTTGTCCTGAGTCCAGCGCTTCTTTCTCGTCTTCGGCATGACTGATTAAACGCCCACTTTGAGTAGTCTGGCGGAGCCGACCTTTTACCTTATTTGTTGGTGACCCCCCCCCCCCCCCCCAACCAACAAAGAAGGTAAAGGGTCGGCTCCGCCAGACTACACTTTGGGACCACACCTAGTTAATTCGCACAGCCAGAAATAGTTGCGGCATAAAATGCAAAAAAAAATGTGATTGTTTATTAGATAATAAACGCATTGAGACTAAACGTAAAGTTGCATGCCAGATAGACTAACAGCATTCTTGATCATTTTTAGACTAAGCTATGATGGCCCAGTCTTACGCTACTGGAATGAACGATACTTTTCCAACTATACATTAGAAGGGCGTGTCAAGTATGGAGTATTATCGACCTTTTACCTATTGATCTACACGTAATTTTGTTGTTTGGTGTTGGCCTTTCTGGTACTTACAGTATTTTGTGAGAAACAGAGAATGGCTGGAAGGTCTCTATTAAAAAGTTTTAGAACGGATTCTAATATGCAGCAATACTTCTTGAAGGATGTTAAAGCTGCTGGAAAGACAATTGGAGCAGGATCCTATGGCTCTGTATTGGAAGTAAGAAAGTAGAAACATTTGGAGACTAAGTTACATTTTGAGCTTGGTCGCATTGATCATTTTATGTGAACAGATCATATTACATGTTTGAGCTTTGTCAGAAAATTTAATATGGTGTGTATAACAAAAATGCTTGCTGTTTAAATCAGCCATCATACGTCAAGCACTTTTTTTTTTATATAAATTCTAATCCATTAATCTAGGGGTATTTTATTTCCAATGGTATTGCCTCAGGTAGAATATAATCAAGTCTCCTGTGTAGCAAAATGTATGCATGAAGAATTGCTAGACCCTGGAAATCAATTTCAAGAAACTATTAACAAATATTATGGGAAGGCATGTCAACTGCTTGCAAGTTTCTACCATCCCAACATTGTAAAATTTATTGGTCTGTATTTTGTCGATGACTCTGAAGTACCACTGCTAGTAATGGAGAAACTCCCAATGAGTGTGTCAAGACTGCTAGAGAATTCCACTTCTATACCACTTTCTCTAAAAATCTCCATTCTCACTGACACATGCAGTGGACTTGATTATCTACACAGTATGCCTTCACCCATAGTTCATGGAGATCTCACAGCTCGAAACGTTCTACTCACTTCATGCATGTCTGCTAAAATTACGGATATCGCCAATACTCATTTGGTAACTGTGAGGCCAGGATCAACATCTGATTACATGCCACCAGAAATTGTTCAAAGAACTTCAAGTTTTAATGAACCCGCTATTGATGTGTTTTCTTTCGGAAACCTTGCACTTTATGTACTTACACAGGTAATTGCAGCATGTATAATAGGAGTAAAAGATTAAGTGAGAATAGTATCAAATATTTCCATACTTCTGTCAGGGAATAACTAACCAGTTACAGTAATAATATTGAATAAATTTCCTTTTGACTCCAAGATTTGCTTGGTGCTAATATTTTTTTAAAACACTAGAATATAAACTATACATATATGAAAGAAATTTTCAGTTACACACATTCAATTCACACATGTATTATCGTATTCACACATTACCTGTTATTATTTTAACCCTTTCCCTGACAATTTCTTAATGACAAGTTGGGTAACATAAAAAGTGTATGAATATTGTTGTTGTTTTTATTTAATTTCTGTGAAGACATTTCAGCAAGAATTAAAATTTTAAAGCACTTCAAGACTAAACTATTTACTGTAATACTAAACGAAAGGGTATTAGTCTGCAAAAAGTAGAGCTACATACTGTTTCTAATGGTACTTATAGCTGAAGCTCAATTTCCCGACAACTCAGAGTTACTATGGGTGGGGTTCAGACAGAGTATCATGGCATAATCACGTTCTAGTTGCTGAATTCTGCTTTAGTGCCTTGTATGGACAGATGCTAACGATAAGCATTCCAGTAGCTATAATTCCAAATAATTATAAATAAATACCAGTGCACTCATTCCAATTTTTTTTTATTACAAGAAGTATGTCAGAGCAAAGTATAAACAAAGAAGGAACTTTATATTAGATAATTGATTTTTTTTAATTTGGAGAATAGAAAGCAGTGCAACGTCGAGAATTCTCAGCTTTGACTGTCTAAAGGTTAAAATATGATAAATAGATGATTTTACATATACTGTGTAGATGTCTCCAGGAAACTTGCCATCTACTAGACATTCAGATGCACAAAATCCAGATCATATTATTTGTCTTACTGAAGTGGAGCGTCGTGAGAAGTACATAAAAATGTTAGAACTCACTTCCAAATCTCACCCTATTTTAATGGAATTGCTGATTCACTGCCTCCAGAATATTCCTGATGCACGTCCTTCTTCTGGATTATTGCTGAAAAATCTAATTCCTATTAAGGAACAAATTTATAGGGAGCATGAAAAAGATGCTGAGGATTTACCTAATCTTACAAGTATGCTACAAATTGAAGAAAGCACACCAATGGACCAGGAAGATGCCACTATCACAAAGGTATAAAGTGAATTGGTGCAATCTTAGTGGAATGTCAAATAATTGTACTGGTAACGCACAGAGATATTATATTATTGAATATATATACGTGACTGTGCACAGGTAAGTCGAGCACAACACAGGCCCTGTCATATTTTTTTTGCACTTACAACATGTTTGTTACCAGCCAGATATTGAGCTCTCCCAGTTTTGTAGCTATAGCTTCAACCGTTGCCAACATTAATGAACCTAACCATTTCATAATCTACAGGCTTTTTAAGTACACTTTTGAGAATTATATTGATTATTTCCCGATGTTTCATGTGCCGCAATATGCAAGATTTTCCTCTGCGTGGTCACATATTATGTTATATATTATAATTTTTTTGTAGACATTTCCTCGAGTTCAGTTACCAAAATGGCCCTGACATGCCAATAGCTATGGATTATAGCATTCAATCTGCAGAAATTTATGGTACAGTCTACGTGGGAGGTGGCAATACTGATGAAATTGAAAATCTTCATGTAGTAATGGCTTTTAACATGGATTCTTGCATATGGAGTACTTTACCACCTTACAAAACGAAGTGGTTCGCCATCACAACATTCAACAATCGTCTAATTCTTGTTGGTGGACTAGGAGAGAATCATTCTGCCTCTAATGAGTTAGGAGAGTGGCAATCTGACCAAAATCAGTGGTCTTATCCTTTCCCTCCATTGTGTTTTGCTCGTGTAAATCCTTCAGCTGTTTCCTATAAACATTGGCTAGTGGTAGCTGGAGGAAGTTGCCATGGTAAATGCTTAAATGATGTAGAAGTATTTGATGCATGTAACAGGCAGTGGTCTACTGGACCATCTACACCAAAACCATGGGAAGGCAAGAAAAGTACAACAGTGTGTGACACTTGGTACCTGATGGGTGGCTGGGATGGTAAACAGTTTGATTGTGATGTTTTTAGCGTTTCTCTAGGAGCTATTGTTTCACACTTGGAAGCAGATAATTCCAACATATGGAAAAAGCTACCTTCACTGAATTCAATTATGTCATGTCCAGTTGGTTCTGGAACATATCTTCTTGCAGTGGGTGGTGAAAACAGAGAGAGTAACGAGCCAGTGTCCACAATTCAAGCCCATCTTTCAGACCGTAATACTTGGATCCATGCTGGAGATCTGCAGATAGTTCAAAGTGAATGTACATGTGTGAAGATGTCAGACAATTTTCTCATCATTGGAGGATCAGATGGTAATTCTAAACTAAACTTATTCTATGTATCTCTTGTACTGTGATCAATAATGTGTACATGTTTTTGGTGTAATTTAACGAAAAAAAAAATTAGTTTCTCTCCATTTTTGTATCCTTCGTTTGTCATTAGCTAATAAGCAATGGGAAAATAACTTTATAATACCATATTATTATTTGGCTGAAATGATGGGTCTCTTTTGGCTCCTTGTTGTCATAGCTTTATTAATTATATTTATTGCGATCATTTTGAGCTGTGACAAAAACATTAATGTAAAAGGCAAATGTAATGATTAAGTTAGCTAAATGCCATGACTGCTTCTATTCCATGAAGTTGTAGTAGAAAAGACTGTTTCACTAACTTAACCTTACAATATTGCCAAAGAAAATCATAAGACTTTGTTAGTGTTGCCTCCATAGAGTAAGACTCCTTAAAATTAATGTTATATTGAGCATTTTAATGAACTGGTTATGGAGACACAACAAAACTCTTTGTTCTGAAGTTGCAATATTTTTTATTAAGTTCAAGTATTAAATACTTTGAAAATATAATTATTGTCAATGATCTAGGTGTGATTACAAAACTCAATTATAGTTTAGTTATAGATTAACATTACTTCCTTGATTTTAGAACATAGCTAACCCCTTTTTGTATTGTGAAGTAGGAATTCTATCCAGCATAGTGTTGTTCAAGTGAGTGCACAGGGATACTAAATGCCAGAAGGGAGGATACTACTGATAGTATCCTACCTTCTAGCATTTTATTAGTTTTTTTTGGTTTATGAGTCGTGCAAGCATTAATTAAAGAATTTTTATTTTATCTATGGTGCAAGAATGTTGTTTGCACGGTTTTCCTGTCGGATGCGAAAGATAAGATGGATTCATAGCATGCTTTGCACACTAACAATATTTTTCTTAACTAATACAATCATCACCAAAATGAGAAAGTGAGAAAGAAACCAATAACATAATGAACAATAAAAAAGCAAGTTATATATGTTTCATATTATGTTATTTTAAAAGTTTTAGTACTATTCTTGTGGATGTTTATATCACTACAGTTATGAAAATTAAAGGCACCCCTTCTAGTATATTGTTTGCAATGTAAAAGCACTACATTCATGGTATTTTCGTTGTATTTTGCTTATGTAATCAAAATCCTTCCTTATCCATGGCTAGCTATTCATCAATGTCAGATACTGTAAATACAAACGTTTTGCATGGCCTTACATCTTTCCAAATTTCATCATCATGTAAAGGTTGACCAAATCTTGATTCAAAAGCTAAGCTAGACTGGAGATTGACTGTAAAGAGCAAAGCTAGAGTACTGATTGTGAGGGCTTGACTTGAAAGTTGACGGTGAGGAGCTAGACTGGAGAGCTGACTGTGAGGAGCTAAATAAAGGAGAGATGATTGAGTTGAAGAAGGTGGAAGAGTAGCTGGTTGAAAGAAGATTTAGGAGAGACAAAGCCGTTTTGTAAATTTTATCTCACCAATTGAGCTGATATGCGAAAAATAGGTAATGTAGATGGGTGGGCTGGAATGTTCTTTTTGACTTAGTTCGCTGAAAACGCAGTGATATTGATTCTCCCGACTCTAATTCCATCACTTTCACGGGTTCACTGGAGTCGAGCGCACAACACATGAAAATATTCTATGCGCCGTGGCTCCTTTAGAATTGCTGCAATTACTGGACACCTCTCCGTAATGTCTCTGCCGTCTTTGTCGTAGAGTGTCAACATAAAACAAAGGATAGAAAAAATTATATGGTAACTAAGGCTATAGTTGCTAAGTTCTAAAACAAATAGACAAGAAATCTCGGGAACTACCGCCCGTCGAACCCCTCGGGCGGCTAGTATCGCCCTCGCTACGCTCGGGACGTTACAGCCCGCGGCCCTCCAGGTTCTATGGGCGGTAGATCCCTCGATTTCGTTGTCTATGTAATAGTTAGAGCATAAGCGCTTAGGTATACTGGTGGATTTGTGCACTAAATTCACCAGTACTAAACGCGCATGCTCTAACTATTTTAGATCCCGTTTACGCATGCCCAGTTGCGACTAGCAACTTTGTTTATCAGCATTTTCGCAGAAATGGCTAAAGGCAAAAAATAGTGCACACTTACCAAGTTAGTACACCTAGTAACAATATAGCAACGGGATCTAACTATTATGTAAGGTTTGACAAATTATAGTTTGTAAGGCAAAGGGAGGTCTAGTTTTATCCACTGATCTGTATTTCTTGAATAATGGTAATGTGTTAATGCATATAGTGACAACAATGGTAATACATAATAGTTAAAGTTAGTTCTTTACTTATGCGAATCTTGAATGTTCATGCTTGTCGTATTAATTGTTCAGCCGGGCACAATTCTGGTGCTGGTAAAGGAAGAGGAACAAAGTCGCTTTTATAGCTTGTTTCAGAGGCCATTTTGTTGCTGTATAAAGGAACTTTTTTCTGAAACCTCTTATCCAATGGTTTGTATGGATCAGCTCGCTTTCCTATTTTTACTACAAAGCTGTCCTTTGTTTCGGAACAGGTATTAAATTTACTGGATGATGGAAAATACAGGCGTTCAGCTCGGTCACCATGGATTTTTCGAGGAGGGGCTTTTTTAAATTTGAAATATTCGGATTGGTTGATTGTTTTAGTGTCTTGGCCAATGCCGAAATTTTGGCTTATCTTGATGTTGTTACTTCCTTTATTTTCTTGACTTATCTTAAAGTGAATTTCTTTAGCCTCACTTATTCCAAGTTGCTGCTCCTTTACAGATACTGGCTGGAAGTGTGTGTTTGTTGTAGTTTCATTGTAAAACTTTTCTCCTTCTTTGTTCATGGGATTCAAGTCTGAGATATCATTAGCCCTTTTCTGATTGTGTATGACGGGAGGCAACTTGTCAATTTTATCGAAAGTTGATCTATGCACAGTTTTAGGATCAAACTTTCCATTGAAGAGATTTAGCTTGTCCTGTTCAGGAAGTGTGTATCCTCGACGTTTAATGATCTCAGGAAGTTCGTTTGTGTCATTTTGATATTGAGTGACATAGCTGCTACTTCTGTTACTTGGTTCCATGGTCTCCATCATTGTCTGGGAGTTATTTTTTCTGAAAACCACTCTTTTTTTGGCAATAGGTGGAAGTTTGAAAGCAGTGTTGTTTGTTGTTTTACCCTCAAACTTTCCACCTGGCTTGTACTCTTCTATTTTCTTGCAGCTCTTGCTTGGCTCAGCATTCTCAATGGAACGGAAATCTTTTTTTGTGGTTGTAAAAGTTTCAACATTCCCAGTGAAGAAAGGCTTTTCCTGTAGCTCTTTGTAACCATAAGAACGGCATTTACCTGGGTAATATTTTAGGCTCTCTTGATTGGTAGTGCAGTAGACATCTTCAGGACCCACTTCAACTATTTGAGGAAGAGTGGTCCTCATCAAGGTCTGTGACATAGGATTGGGATTCATCTTTCGCTTCGGGAAATCGGCTTTGTAGCTTGTAGCATCTTCAAAGCGAGCATTTGGCAATTTGGGGCCATTTGATCTTGTTTGAGGTGCCACTTTAGCATCATCTAATGGTTTGGGCACAAAATCCTTACGTGTCATGGTTACATTGTCCATTGGCTTATCTGAATTTATGTCACACAAAATGCGTGCAGGAACTGCCATTCCTCGCTTGGTTCGTCCTCCATTTTCAATAGGATTAAATGTTGACTTGTAATCAGATACTGGGTTATAGTTGGTCTTGAGCTCATGGTCCATCATCAGTGTATTGGTAGATATATGGTGCACTGGGCAATGGTGCTTTCTATATAAATAATATTATCTGCAGATTATGTTAATTAATCATTCAATCATTTGTGATCAATTTAACTTGACATGTGATTATAATAATGATTACATAATGACAACTATGCTTCATTTACACACTATATTTGCAAAAGTTTGAACCAATTATTGGTTTCACAACCTCTAGCAGTTGCAATATCTTTTTGACAAATTTTATGTATTTGTTCGGTATGAAAAGTATACTATACTTATGCAGTTGCTATACATGGCAATAGCTATTAGTTACCACTTTATCTGCATACATTTTTTATTTAATTAGCCAAATTATACTTAATCCAACTTTTCTATTTCAGCAAAGCCGAAAAAAAAAACAGTAACAATGCAACTTACCTGCAGTGGCATTTACCGCAAGTGCAAACTGCTTTGTTTTGAATACCATCTTTATTCCTTTTGTTTGCAAAAGTCGCCTCATGAATTTGTACCTGACTATTCTTCTTAATTGATGGAAGCTTGAGAGATGAAGACTTTTGTTTTTGGCCTGCCATTGAAGCTATTTTTGCTTTTGATGCTTTGTTGCTAGGGAATACTTTCACAAGTTGTGCGATTGCTTCACTACAAGATTAACACCTAGAGCACATAGTGCTACTGACATCTTATGCACTAATTGGGAGTTTTAACACATTTTAATATTCTTTTTTTTCATTTCTAATTAGATATAGTCTTTGTACAAATGTTTTAATTAGTAGCTATTAAGTTGACAAGAACCAGGAAAGGAAAAACAAGAATTGGAAGGTTAGTGGAGAGGAGGGAAAGGATGATTGTGATAAAAATGCATTGTGTACCCATGTGCCAATCAAGTAGAAAATATATTATATAGACTTCGTGCATACTACATATTGATGTATACTCCTCCAATTTTCCTTCTTTTTTTTTTTGTTACTTAAAATTTTCCATTTTAATTAGGTTCCTTTAATAAGAACAGGGTTAACTATAGCTAGAGTAATTTATTTCTGCATGGATTACTTATAATATTATTAAGTTTGAAGATTACTTACATATTAAATAAAATCAGTAGTAGTGGCTAGCTTAAATAAAAGTCAACATAGAGATAGTGAGAATTGATCTAAGATAGTCTCAGTTAAAGATTGCACTGAACTGATGCACTTACAATTTATATTCAGCTTATAAAAGCAGAATAAGAAATTTATACAAAGAAAAACTTTAATTATTATTATTACTATTATTATTATTACTATTATTATTACATTATTACATTATTATTATTATATACAATAAAGCTAATCATTATTTTAGGTAGAAAGTTAGCACTGAACTTGCATAAAGGTAGACTTTAATAAGTACATTCTTGTGGACATACATATCATAATCAACAGGAACAATTTACTAATTGAGTGATAATTGAATTCTTTAACAGCTCATATAGACACTGGTGTGACCAAAATGTGTATACTATTTTAATAGTATAAATTCATTTGGTGTTCAGAATATTGACTTTATTATGGATCAATATATTATATGGATTCTTATATTCTCTCTTCAAGTGAACAAAAACAGTAAGTGCTTAGGACAAAAATCTAATAATTTTAAATTATATTGAGTTTTTCCTATTATGTCAGGTCTATTGATGGTATTGGGAGTGAATAGCACTCCATCAGGTAACAGTGAGGAACAGGGAGATATGATACATGTAGTCCAACTTTAGGAATATTTTATAGTTTTCAAAAATACCTAGTCGCTTAATTGACTGTAAAGTCGTTAACATGTATTTGTACATTGAATTGTGAGGTGCTATGACTAATTTTGTGCTTCTTAATCTGCCATGCTATTTTTGTGGGTTAAGGAATAGTTTCTATCACTATAGCACTGCAGTCACATCCACTAAACTTCCCATTCCTGTTTTAATCATAGCCCCAGTTCCTTGTCCAGTACACACAGTTCCTTCTCCATGTGAGCTTTTGCCAGGAAAGCCAGCTCCAGAACTTTGCATTGCATCTGCTGATATTTGTGATCAGATGCAGGACTGCAACAGAGAAGCTATGATTTCTGATGGTAGAATAGGAAGAGATGAACTTGGATGTAATAGAGGTGAGTATTGGACAATAATGTGTGTGAGTTGATAAATTATTAAGTGAGGGACTAATGGTGTGTATTAATGAGAGAATATCAGTGAGAGAGTGTGTAAGCGAGACAGTGTGGGGGTGTTTTAATGATAATGGATGTTAGTGTTAGTGATCAAGTGTATTAGTGATTGGGTTTGTGTTACTGGGTAAGTTTGTCAATGATAGTGTGTGTTAGTGAGAGAGTGATTGAGTGAAAGACTTGGTTTTTTTCATGAGTGAAGAATTAAGTGGAATAATATAATGGGACTGAAGAATACTAGAATGGACTCATTAATGGCACTCTATTTTATCCTTTTGCCTACAATCTCTAACACTTATATGTGATAGGGTAATGAAGTCAGCGTTCTTTTCTCTCGGCTTCACCCCAAGCCTTCTAAGTCATACCCACATGATTCCCCTATAATACATATTTAATCTACAAAGTAGCAGGACAGGCCAGTAATTTTATGTTTCTACTACACTATTTCCCCATTGTTGTTTAGTGCCCTTCCTCTGTTTCTGATCATTATAAGTAACCATTGAATAACCATTTCCCACCTTCAACCAAGATGTCATTGACCTTAGTTAAAGTTCCTTCTCACGTTCACATGCAGAATCACTCACTCTAGCACGTATATGAACAGTCTAAACTTAAAGCCATAGACTGATAGTGATTAGTGCTAAACAAAAACACAAAGTAAACGAAATTGAGAGAAGAATAGAGTGAGTATTGTGAGTATGAAAAATGCTGAGCAGATAAAAGAATGATACCAAATATTGAAGTGGAAAGTATAAGGCAGGAAAGAAACAAATAGAACAAAAGTATGAATAAAGACATTGAGTTGTATTGCATGAATTCTACTTATCATTTTTTTTGTTATTCAATCTTCTTTAGATGACAACTGTGACAACTCTGACTTTGAAAGTCCATGCAGAACGCAAAAACAGTGTGTGTCTAATAGTAACATTTGTGATGGCAAGTTTGACTGCCTTGATGGCAGTGATGAGGCATATTGCAACAGTAAGCATATTTGCAGCGCTAGATCTTTTACTGATTAAATTTTTCGTGCAAAGTATTACATTCCAATGGTTATTTGACTAAATATGCAATTGTGTTAATAATTCACTTAAAATAACGACATTTTTGTTATTATTTTGCAGCTATCAATTTGTGCCCTAGTGGATATGTGGCTAGTCCATGCCCTAGTTTCACTAACACAGCCTGTGTTCCAGTACAGTATATCTGCAACTACACAGACGAATGCCCTAATGGAGAAGACGAGCTTCTGTGCAGTTCATACAGTAAGTCCATCAAAATTATTATCATTAAACTTAGTGATTCAAGAACTGTAATAATTATTTACTGTGTGGTAATAATCATATGTTATATTAAAATCCGTATCTTTAGATACCTCTTGTGGCAGAGATTATGTTCCTTGTCGTACTACCCCAGAACAATGCATTCCAGCTGTACTCGTTTGTAACAATCATACTGACTGTTTTGATAACTCAGATGAATTGTTTTGTGGTGAGTTTATGTTTGTAACTACAAGTATTGCTAAGCATGACGTATGAAGCAATGTTGTAATAATGGCAGCAGGAAAATATGAGGTGGAGCAGTATATAACATTTATTATTTTGTTAAACTAAACTATTTCAAAACTGATGAAGTTAGTTTTTTGTTTTATAATAGGTCAAGAATTGAATCTTTTAGGCTGCCCTGAAGGGTATGTTTTTAGTCCTTGTCCGGATGAGATGAGGTGCATAGATTATCGGCTTCTCTGCAACCTTGCATGGGATTGCTCTAATGGACTAGATGAGTCAGTATCTCTATACTCATGTCCTGGTATGTTCAATGGAATTGTCTCAGTTTTATAGATAATTATCTTCAAATAGTATCATGAATGTTAGTTAAGATTAATGTTATTATGAATTTTTCATGATAATATAAATTAATTATTGAGTAGTTTGGGTTGGTAATCTAATTTTAGGACATGCGTGACTAAAACTTGCACATGCAGAATACAATAAGAGCAAAGCACAACTCATCTTTGTGTGATATTTATTACCTCTTTGAATTATAGCTACTGAAAAGTGTTCAGGCTACTTATAGGGTAACTGCAGTGAAAATGAATGTTTTATTCTGCAAATACCATGAAAAGTACTCACATATATTTAAACATGGTCCATAACTCAAAACTGAGTGGATGCTTCATAATAGCACCATTCTTTATAGCTATTTTGCTTCCTTTATAATTCACTTGCTGTTATGGGCAGGGCTTGTGATATTGCAGAATAAGTTACCTGTCTAGGCTTTTTAGGCTTAGATAGGCTGTAATATGGATTTTTAGACTGGAACTATGGCTTTTTCAGGCTTAGACTATTACTTTATAAATTGAGATTATGCCATTTTAAGTTTGCACTATGGATTTTTAGGCTGCAGCTATGGCTTATTAGGCTTGAGCTATGGCTTTTGAGAGGGCTTTATATATAATTACATGAGTCAGAATGTGATATGGCGAGATATTTCACTAGCAGGCTAATTTATTTTCACGAGCCAAAGGTGAGTGACAATAAAGCCTAAGAGTGAAATATCTAGCCATAACACTTTGACAAGTGTAAGAAGTGGTTTATTCCACACTAGATATCTTCACTACTGTAGTTAGTACTAGAGGTAGGGTAACTCACAGTGTAAAGTTGGTTGTTGGGGCTACTCACACCCCCAGCTGATATTATAGCAGCTGCACTAACCCTTTGAGCAAGTTTGGCTGGTTGCTATAACTACAAGGGTAATGTGCTTGCCCAGTACAGCTTGTGTACCTAAAAATATCATTGTGAAGATATCTAGGGTGGAATAAATATATATATCCCCTGTAACAGATTTCCCAGACATCAGATATGACAGGGTATTCTCCTTTTGTATTAAATAGAGTATTGATCATTATTTCTCACTAAGCCACAAATTATCTCAAGAAACCTTACTTATTCTGTAATTGCTTTCTATCATGTCTGGTAAGTCTCAGCACATGATACAATCTGTTGCATTATTCATTATGCAATTACACACAAATACCTTAACAAATAAACAACTAAAGTTTAGACCAATTATTTTGTGTTAGCCCTACTAATCTAAAAGCCTATAAGTGAAGCATAGTTCTAGCCTAAAAAGCCATAGTTTAAGCCTATAATGCTACAGTTCTTTCCTAAAAAGTCATAGTCTCAAAGCCGACTTAAAAAGCATAGTCAGGAAACATTTTCTGCATTATCACGAAGCCCTGCCCCTAACAGGAAGTGATTGGTAAGGAAGCTGAAATAGCTTTAAAGAATTGGTGCTATTATGGAGCATCCACTCAGTTCTGAGTTAAATGGTTTAGGGCCATTTCATGATATGAAATTTCCTTTCATGTTATTTGCAGAAAAAAATGTCTTCACTGTAGTTACCCTTTAAGGTTCAATGATAATTTCAAAATTTGATATATTGTGCTTAGAAACTTCATTACAGCCATTTGGCCGTGGAGTTGGAGATAATTTGGGACCATTTGGAACAGAAAAAGCATCAAAAGCTATACAAACTCCATCTCCTATAACATTTTATACCCAAAGTGAAAACACTTTCTATGTAAGTGGCTTAGCTATTATTTAACTGTTTAAAAATATTAAAGAATGTTAAATCAACCAAAATTTGTGATCTTTTTGTTAATACAGATATCAACTAGTGGACTGATTTCCTTTCGAAATCCATTCACTTCAGAAGATGTGGACCCCTTTCCTCTATCTCAATCTATCATAGCTCCATTCTGGGCTAATCTAAATGTGAACCCTCTCTTTGGTGGAGCCATATTTTATAATGTAGTAGAAAATGGCTCTCTTTTGACCACTTTCAATAATGAAGTGATCCGGTTCAATTCAGAGTTTCAAGGTTTCAGAGCTAAATTTGCTGTAACTATAACTTGGCACAATGTAGCCTTATATGACAGTGGAAACCCACCCATAATGGTTAGTGCCATTATGAAATTAATTATACTCTATACAAAGCAATTATCAGATTATTCATTATAATTAAATTTTACCTATGCTTTAAATTTTTGCTGAAGGTATATGAATAATAAGATAATTGATGATACCTACTGATTGTCACATACCTTACATGTAACATTTGTTTGTTTGTTTTTTCCCAATTTGTGAAACTATGTTGTGTTCGCATAGCTAAGATAACCCAAATCCTAAGAAAAGCAAATGTCTCTCCTGAAATTGTAGTTATCATATGCCGTTGACACTGTTAAAGCTTCCATTATTTTTAACTAACCACTTTTTTTAGGTTCTGGTCTACAACGTCCTATATGTTCCGATTTGATCAGAATCAGGCATGTTCAGTGCTGGCTGAAACAACACTTTTCTTTACAGACAATCATTGATTGATTAATATTAATAATTCTATGGCTTGCACTTATTACAATGCATGAAGGATATAATGATTAGATTCAAATGAGCTATAAAGATGTTTATAATTAATCATTCTGCTACAATATAAAAATATTTACTTTATATTTTAAGAGCATGAGTAATATGATTCATTTAGTATTTTATGAAGTTAAATATGTTTTTCTCTGTAATACATCATTCAACACATGACTTAATTTTTTTAATTTATGATACACCTCGGTCCAATTAATCAAGTGACTGCACTTTTAAGTTTTCATTACAATTGATTGACCACGTGAAGGAATCAACTGGAGTTACTGTATGCTCTTAGTAGCTGATCAAGCTAGGATTAATTTCATTATTTAGTTAGCTAATTATTTTAATATTAGTGTGCCCAAATTTTTCAAATATCATTTGATATGATATTAAATTGCTAACCCAGACATTTCACATATATTTTTTAATTGGTTTCAGCTCACTTTTCAGTTGCTCTTAGTCACTGATAACAATACCCATCTGGCTGCCATTATTCATCATAACGTTACTCTAATTGATGCCACTCTGAAACGGATAATTGGATTCAATGCAGGAAACCAAAGAAATTTTGATACTGTGCTGGAACTTAACACCTGGAGCAGAATAACTCAGAATGGAGACATTTTTCGCATTGACGGTAAAATATGAACCAGAAATCTTAAGGTATCATGTTATATAATAATATATTAGACCTATTGCATCAATATCATTGACTATTATCAGTTCAATGTTACGTGATTTGTTCAGCACAAGTAATCTACCTCTGCAATATAAGTCCATTGAATATGAATACTTAAACGTATAATTACTCTGCTTATAGAACAACTACAAGCAAAACAATCATGTATGTCATTTACAGCTATATTTTACAGTATTTTTCATTTTGTAGGTGAATGTGTCACCTTTTTTGATGCACAGAGTGTTTGTCCACCCGGTACTGTGTCCAGAAGATGTGAATCTGCTCCTCTTGTTGCTACAGATTGTGAATGCCAAAATTCTATGCTTTATTATGATTCTATGTCTAGAACCTGCAGAGGTAAAAGAGCGTTATAAACAACTGTAAGGCTTATGTATAAATATAACTAAACTGTTTGTAAATAGGATTACAGAAGTATAAAATGAGATTCACATTAAATATTGAGAACTTATTGGTGAATTCTCAGTGCCTTCACACCAACGCTAGAAATTTCTTCATAGCAGCATTTTTGACATGTATTATGATATCAGCATAATCTTGCATGCTTTAATCACTGCACAGGTTTTTTTTAGATACATAGCAGATGCACCTGTAATTTACTCTCCTTGCACCAATTTAAAATAAGAAGGGTGACTTTTGCCCTGTGTAGTATTTGAATTATGTTTACCTTTCATCAATGTTAATTAAGACCTATATTTAACTCATGCCGTAGTGATGTTTGTTTTAACTTTATAATGTTGATTTATTGTGTAGTAATGTGCCACAGAGGCCAAGTTCAAAGTCCATGTCCAAGTCACATTCCCAATTGTATAGAGAGTAATCAGATTTGTAACAGTCAACCAAACTGTCCTAATAGAGAAGATGAAATTCTTTGTCAGAATATGGGAGGACGTAAGCATTGAATTAGCTTTGTTAACTTTCTCATTGATATTAATGAAATGTGATTGACTTTGTTTTTAAACTTCTGATCACAAAGCTTATTTGAATAATTTTTAGTTGATTAATCAACTGTAATGATAAACTGAGAGAAAAAGTTCAAGATAAATAAATGTATTTTAGAGGCTTTATGAATATGTTTATGAAGTGTTGTAGATGATTATTGTGGCTTTTAAAGTTGTTTCTTGATTTCTAAACTAAATTTTTTAGAATACTTTAAATAATTGTTTCATTATAGTTTACTCATTAATAATAGTAACTTAGAGTTTGACAAAAATTTTATATTTAGCCAATTTCACAATATTATATTGCATAGTGCGATGCGATGGAGACCAATTACCATGCAGATCAATGACCCTATGTATACAACTTCCAAATTTATGCAACGGCATCAGAGACTGCAGTGATAATTCTGATGAAATCTTCTGTGGTTAGTATATTTCAATTAGCTAATATTTTTGGGCAAAATAACTGGAAACATGATTATAAGCTCAATGAAAATCTTATTAAATGATGTATATAGAATGTTTAAAAAATTAACAATTCTTGACAATAATTTTAGTTAAAACGGTCTAGCTTAATTACAAATTGTTTTTGTGTAATTTCTATGTGTCACTACATATATAGGTGTGTCCTATCATTATGTAGTCATAATAACTCAAGAGATGCATATTTTTACATTATCTTCTTGGGAGTACCAGTCATTTTCCTATAAATTCAAAAGGCTAATATGACTATTCAAGCTGGGAATTTTTATGGTTCGATGAGACAATTGGTAGTGTTATACTTGACTACACCTATTAATTCATTGAATATTTTTATATGCAGTGCTTCAAGCTGCTTAAAGAGTAAAATTTTTGAAAAACTATGATAATATGATCAATTTTGTCCCACAAAACTGTAGTTATAAATTCCATGTCACTAACAATATTTGGTTATGATATCACAACACCATGAAGTTCCTCAGAAACTGCAAACCAGACTTCTCTCATAGACTCCAATACATTATTGCGATATTGTTTTGTCATCATTATTTTCTTCAGTGTCATCACAAGACTGTTGTCATTCAATCCCCACCCGTGTTGAATTTGTCATTATGAAATTTGTCATTATGATGCGGGCAAAATGGTACTTTCCCTATATTAATTTCTGCCCGTGTGTAGGTACTTTGCCTTATTAGTAGGACTAAATCTGTCAATGATTGCAGAGTCATTATTTCAGTATTTCTCCAGGTCAGGAGCTCAGTCCAGGTCAATGTCCCACTGGATATGTACAAAGTCCCTGTCCCAGGAACTTTGCGGACTGTATGGATAAAAGACTCATTTGTGATCTAGCTTGGGACTGTGCTCAAGGAGAAGATGAACTCAATATTGATTTGAACTGCCATAGTGAGTTTGTAATGGTTGTTAAGGGTCATATGAATTATTGTCAAAACTTAAAACTAAACAATGCACAGTCAGTCAGAGTGTGTAAAAGAAAAATTGGCGGTAATTAGATGATTAATTGATAGTGTCGATAAGTATACTTTATTGCAGCAATGTTTCATTAAAAAGTGTGCAGTTAGGCACCTTCTATTTCTTAAAATAAATCATTAATTAATAAAGAGTAATGTTCCAACTGATAGGCAGTATCTGTGATCAGAGATAAGCATCAGGATGTTATTCGATGAATGCTTCTAAGAACTTTTAATAGTCTGTCTTGATCAGATTTCTGTCGGAACAGATTGATGGAGAAGCCATGGGTTTTCCTGTTTCAGCTGTGGTGCCCAACCTGCATAGTAATGGAACAAATAATATGTTGAAGACATTTTTTTGCATACTTGAGACAGGAATTAAGTAGAGAAAGTGACTGTATACTTATTTTCACTATTTACAGGAAAAACAACACCAATACAGAATAATGGTGACGAGAGTGCCTCCATTGGTGCAGTTTTTTTAGAGTTACCTTCTTGAGACTATACATTTCATGCATAGCAGGATTAAAAGAGTGTTCAGAAAGTATGGAAATTTTGGTATATAACATAATTATCTCATTTGGGGTTGCTGATTATGTTCAGCAATAGCTTAAACCTACTCGTCACCTGTATGACAAGCATCTTTATGTTCTTCAATTGCTCAAGCCTTCTGTATTATGTTTTAATTGTATATAGTCTGTTAACTTTTCAGATACTTCATTATTTCCATTTGGAAGGGGGCTTGGAGACGAAGTGGGACCAAGTGGTGATAATGCTGCGGTGGGCTCCATTCCATTCTCTGTGATGTACTATGGTAGCCAAGAAACATCGCTATTTGTAAGAGTACTATAGAGAATATTTTGTTCAATTATTTCGTGTTTTTTTCTGTAGCCTGACTAAATACTACAATTAATGTATCCACTGATCTGCCTTTTTTATGGCTCAGCATCGGAGCACTGTTTAGCATCATACTGAATGTAGCATTATTGAAGCAATGAGCAACAAATTATAGTTCTATAGGTATGCCTCAGAGGGAGCCAACATTTTTTGGGTCTTTAAGAGTGTAGGCTGTAGAGTCCCGAGGACAGTGATGGAGCTACACTTCAAACATAGTTACTGTAGTTTTTGAATGGTGACAGAGGAACTTTAAGCTGCTTAGGTCCTTCAAGGAGGGACACTATTAACTTAGTGTCCCTACGATTGCGCTTAGTGTCCCATTGTTAGGAGCAGTTGCTACATTCTAAATTAGTTAGGCACTTTGCAGCTGTCTTGAACTACCGCTTTTAGGACCATTCAGGCCCTAAGTAGCACTTTCACTGCGCTCGTGATACTACAGCCTAGGGCCTTCAGGACCCAAAAATGGTAGTTCCCTCCGAGGCAGCACCTAACTATTATTTAGGATCTGAGGGAACCTAAATGTGATAGATCATGACGACTAAACAGCACCTAACTAATTTAGGACATCCTAATAACTCCATCAATAATAATGAAGCATGCAAAGCGCCTAATGGATTTTGAACACAGAGAGACTACTCCTAACACCACAACTAGAGGGACTCTACATATAGAAGCCCTGCCCTGTAGAACTTAAGGGATTTAAAGTCTCTCTGTCACAAAAACTACACCAGCTTTGTTTTGTTTACATGAATACTGTGAATGCTTTGTTATTTGTTTACTACCACAGAGATGATGTTAATTTCAAGCTCTCGCGGGATACCGTAGAATTAACCCAGAAATTTGATAATTATTATTATTTTTCCTACTATTATTATTATTACTTGCAAGTGCCCCGCCATACAGTGGTGCCTGATGTACTAACTTGCACAAATTAGTAGTGCAGTAGCATATGGTAGTATTCTCCATGGTTTCCCTCTACTGCTCTCTTTTTGTTATCAGTCATCTTTTTCAACTCACTGATTCCCTTCTCTTCCTCTGTCTATCCCTCCTCCTTCCCAGTATCTCTGTCCATTCTGTGTATTTTCTTTCACATCTTTATTGAAGTAATTGCACCAGTCAGCTTTTCTCACCTGCTTCTATTTTATTGAACCATGCATTCTCCTGCTTCTCTGCCTTTCTTGATGAACACTGTTGTCCAATTCAGTTCAGTTTATTATTATTATTATTATTATTATTATTATTATTATTATTATTATTATTATTATTATTATTATTATTATTATTATTATTATTATTATTATTATTATTATTATTATTATTATTATTATTATTATTATTATTATTATTTATTATTATTAATATTATTATTATTATTATTATTATTATAATTATTATTATTATATTATTATTATTATTATTATTATATTATTATTATTATTATTATTATTATTATTATTATATTATTATTATTATTATTATTATTATTATTATTATTATTATTATATTATTATTATTATTATTATTATTATTATTATTATTATTATTATTATTACTATTCATAGTATTACTATTATTACTAGTAGTACTAATTTTATTATAATTATGATTGAGATCATTATTAGAACCAACATTATAATTTTCATTGTGTTATTGTTATTTATCAGATCTCTACTAATGGGCTAATTACATTTCGAGGACGATTTATGAGCCCAAACCCACGCCACTTTCCAATTGCTAATCTCATCATAGCCCCACTATGGGCAGATTTGGTAGTAGAAAGCAACACTGGTACAGTGTATTACAGCCGTGCTAATGACAGGTTACTGTCTCTAATTGGACAAACTGTGGCCAACTCTAGCAAAGACTTTACAAACTATCTTCCCACATCAGCAATAATAGTGACTTGGAACAAAGCTAGAATAGCCGATAATGGCTTGGAACATTTAGTAAGTTTTAGTGGAACATCAGCAGAAACATAATTGATCATATAGTTTTGTGCAAAAGTTATAAATTTTTATAGTGATTTTGTTCTTGACCTTCATTAGCTGATATGTTGTTACAATATTTGTCCCCTTATGAAGCATTTCCACTTTTTTCAATCAGGTTTCATTTCAGCTAGCAATAGCTACAGACGGAATGACTGCCATTGCTATTTTCATTTACGACAATCACACATTGTTGGATTTCACTCTGAGGAGAACAGTGGGATTCAACAAAGGAGATGTACTCACATCCAATACAGTAGTGGCACGTGGGATGGTGAACAGTGGTCATGTGCAAGATGTGAATATTTATCGTATTGACGGTGAGCTGATTAGTTGGAAGTATATGACAGCAATATAGTGATCACTTGTTTTACTATATACAAGTTAGAACTTAAGTAGAACTCCTCATTTATGGACAGCTAAATCAATGAAAATATATTCATTGTGGGATGAATTTTTTTTTTTTTGGAAGTGCTGATTTAACATACATTAGGAAATACATTATTTCAAAGTTAAAGGCACCATTGAAGTTATAAGCACTCACTGGTTCAAAAAATGCCTGAACAAGAACGGTTCTGAACATTATAGTAAAGGTAGCTACTATTGAACAATGGTAGGATTTTTTGAGATCTTAATTCATGTTCAAAATCTTCATAAATTACTATTGTAGTAGGATTTTTGAGATTTGTTCTTGGCTGAATATAATTAGGCTTTGTATGGTAAAGGGTTTAATGTATGGGAATAATTGTATTGGTATGCATTCCATATAAAATTGAAATATACATTTATGATCAGAAATTTTTATTTTATTACTCCTTAGGGTTATGTGTTACTGATGTTACCAGAGATAAATCTTGTCCCACGGATAGTTTGGTTGACTCCTGTATTGGTGAAAGCCTGAATGCTTCTAAATGTAGTTGTAGAATCTCATTTCTCTTCTTCAATGCATCCTCACGATCATGTGAACGTAAAGTTACATCTTTAATAATTATATTATTTATCACATTAGCATATATTTTACACAGCTATTAACTTTTGTGAATCCAACCCATGTCACTTCGCTGCTACTTGTATAAACACAAATATGAGCTACATGTGCACATGTAATATCTCAGGATTTGCTGGTGATGGAATAACTGAGTGTTCAGGTATGCAGACATATTGTCAATAGTTCATAATGTAGCTAATGATCAGTGTGAACTATAATATTGTCCAATATAATTTAAAAACACTATAGTCGTGTATTAATTCCAGCCTAGTATATTCATAATTAGTTAGCCAAAAAGCAGCTGGTATCATACATAGCTAGTAATTTTTTTTCTATATTTTGCGTATTGTTAGAATAGAAAATCTATACAGTTAAGTTAACTTCATTTTTTTTAATGAAGGCTATATGTGCACTAGTTTCATCGCAGCTACTGAATATTATATGTAGATATTGATGAGTGTCAGTCTGGAGCTGCTTTGTGTGACCAAGTCTGCATGAATACCAATGGAAGTTACTACTGCTCCTGTAATGAGGGCTATCAGCTTGATAATGACTCACAATCATGCATAGGCAAGTCTATAGCCGAATACAGATAGCAGTGAATGGAAAGGTTTGATAAATATATTGACTAGAAATATTTTATAGTATTAACAACTTTCGTAACAATTTTAAAGTACGATATTGATATATTAAATAATTATCTTTGCTTTTCCTTTATTAATCAAAATTTTTGTTCTCTTATTCTGGAGCATACCAATAATTGTAATTGAGTATGTATATGTGCCTATTTTTAGGATAAAATTTCCCTCTACTTAGTTACCAGATATATAGTGTACCGTGAATAATAGTGTACTCTTTTCATGTTCCTGAATGTTTTCATATTGTAGATGTAGATGAGTGTTCTTTCAGCCCATGCCATACATTTGCTGATTGTTTCAATACTAAAGGATCATTTCAATGCACTTGTAGACCTCTACTGTATCAGGGAGATGGTATTAATTGTCAAGGTATAATATACACCCTATCTAAATAAAATACATTTAATTTGAGTTTATTATGCTTATTGTACTTGGACCTACTTTGGTGATTTGTGAATGGGCGTGGCAATGCATAAAATTAAGCGCAATAGATGAACTAACTTATTCATCAATAAAATGTTAAAAATATTTGTCATTTATGATATTTAATGATTCAATTAGTCTGTTTTTTACAAACATTTATGGAACAGCAATACTGCATACATTGATGCAATGTGATATGACATACTATTTGTTGCAGTTGCTAATGCCATCATAGGAACTTCAGTTACCACCCCTGTAATTTTTATTACACTGGGGTTACTAGCATTTGTGATGGGATGCTGCTTTCTACGTTTGAGAAGAAAAGTCAAACTTAACAGGCTGAGAAGTAATCTTGGAGCAAGGTAAGTATTACGGAATATTTAATGCTTATAAGATCAATTCATGATGTAATTTATAGCCCATTGGAGTTAGAAGGAACAGGAAATGAGAATGAATATTGTAAGTAAATTATTATTGTTTATATTTATGAATATAATGACACATTTAACTGATTGAAGGCTAGAAATTTTATTGCATGAAATAATCTAATTTGCTTATTGTTGCTTATTATACTCTAGTTGCTGTGGTAACAACCATGGATTAAAAATGTTAATCCCTGTGTTATTCCCCTTTAATCACCTCCAAAAAAAAATATTTATGTTCATCAAAGAGAGTTTAAAATGCGCACGGAGAACTTCCTGTCCGCATAATAGAGTGAGATGCAATAAGAATTATGATTAAAGCGATGTATCTGGTTTATTTTTAGCTACAAATGAATATCTAGTTTTTACATGTATGAAGCTCTTTGTGTATGGTAACTCCATCCCTGTATAAAGAACTGACACGGAGAATTATTCATTGGAGTATAAAGTCTTAACTTGTGAACCTACTAGATATCATCGCTCAATCACAATTGATTTAGTTTGAAGACTGCGTAAGTGGAACAAAATGCATTATCTTGTTGTTGGTGTTTTGGAATGACCCTCACTGAATTAACTGGACATATTTTCCCCTTGAAAAACAATATCTGCTCTTTCTAATTGGTCTTTACTCTGTAAAAACGGTAACTATGGCATATAATAGATTAGCTATGGCAACTCTGAATTATCACTAGGTAACTGCCCACTTCCTCGGGCTTCGCCCTTGGGATCGGACAGATATCAGCAATAATTCCTGGAACCCATGGTTCAACTTGAACCTAACTCTATGGTATGACAAGCTGACTGCAGTAGTAGCGAAAAAAGCAGTGTAGAGGCAGCTAATTATATATAATTGTTAGTTTAATTTTGCTTTGTGCTATCTTTAGCTACGCAGCAGTTATAACACACACACTTGTTTACTGGACTGATATTCTTGGTCTGGTAGACTACTGAACAATGGATTTTTTAAGTAAGAGCAACACTGTTGCTATGACTAATAGCACGTTAACTTACTGCCACTACTGCCACTAATTCGAATAGAAAATAAACTCTGGTAAGTTTGCAAATTTAAACTGCACCATCAAAAGAATTCAGATTAATTCAATTTTTTGGATGATACAGGTAAAGGTCGATAAACCAGAGAATTCTGTTAAATGAAATTTTGGATGGGATGACTAATGAGTGGACACAAGAATGTATTACTAAAATTACAAAAAATGATATACGTATATCCACATATATAATAATTATAAATAAACAAATAAAAGACATCCCTGATATTCAATTGTATTACCCCTAAGTGTCTTGCTTGCTTTGCACACTTGCCAACTGGAAACCTAAAAATTACAATATGTATGAAAGTACAAACCTTTGAATAGAAATTTTCGCAAGAACCGACGTCTTTTTATCAAATGTAATCAATTTAATTACTCTATCAAAGTACTCTATTGCATGGGCTACTAATATGCACACATGATCTACATATACACACACTACTGACTCAAATTAGTGCTTAACTGACAATGTCTCGTTTCATAATGCTCACCAATTCCTCCACAAATCTTTTGATTTTAATGGCAGATGTTTCAAATTATAACTAAATAATATGGCTAATCATATAACCTTTAATTATATTTATTTAGTCCAGAACATACGTAATATGATGGTAAACAATGCTGATGTCCAATTACTGCCCAAGACTCTCATCATTCCATCCTGTAATCTACAGATCGGAAACACACTCGGCCAAGGTAAGGAAAATTAATTAGCCAGCAATTATCATAGCAACTTAATTTTAATGTATTTCATAGGTGAATTTGGCATTGTATATAAAGGACTGTTAAAGAAAGGGTTTACAGCATCTTTCACAGAAACAGTGGCAGTGAAGACTCTCAAAGGTTAAGAATGATTATAGCATTTAATGCTAACAATTTCTACGAAGTAATAGTATTTTTGTTTGTTTCAGCTGTTGTATTCCTTACCTATTTATGTTTACATGTGGATTCAAAGCAGCAGCAATACTGATTGATGCTGTCGCAAATCTTGGTTATAGAAAAGTTTGTTTAAGTTGAGGAGGGGAGCGAAGGGTGGGAGAAAAAGCTTGGGCAAGTCCACTGTCCTATCGACGAGGGAAAAACGAAGTTGCAAGCTACTATTATTAATATATGACAGATGTTCTATGGGCTAATTATAGCAATTTGGGCTCAGCCACTACATCACAGTAGATAAACATGCAAACATTGAGAAGGAATCTGACAATTACAGCGGGATGGGGAATGGTGGGGAGGCGGGGAGGGGGGGGGGGGAAGAGACCCTGTAAGTTTGGTGGAGAAACTTCTCCCCCACCTCCACTCCACTACCTACACCTCCACACTCATCACACAATTAATCTCACATAATTTGTATTACCTGGCTATGTGCTCGAGTTTGCCATTCACATATAACCCATGATCTAATTTCTAATGCTTTTTCCTTCATGTGTTTTTTTTGTTACAATGAAATAAAGAGTAGCTCTAAAAAGTTGCTGTGTGAAAAACATGCGCACAGTATGTAATGTTGGGTTGATATTAGTATTAACATTATATTTTGTATCCCAGGATTTTTACAAGAAGATTTAATACAAGATTTGCTCAATGAGTGTGCTAAAATGATGGAGATGGACCACCCCAATGTCCTCACTCTGACTGGAGTCTGTTTGGATGGAGGTCCAGCTCCTTACATCATTCTTCCGTTCATGGCAAATGGAAGTTTGCTTTCGTATTTAAAAAAAGAAAGAGATAGTTTGACATTGAATGCTTTTACAGAAGATGTAAGTGCTGTGACATGTAACATCTTCCACTTTCAAAAAAATACTCCAATTAGTGGGTGTTGTTTGTATGATTGTGAAAATATTAATATTATACTCTAAGTTTTTATCACCGGCCCACTCTAGCAATAATAAGTTTGATTGCAACTAGCTTTACCTCCCAACACAAAGCTGTGCTTAGTTATTTTTAATTGCTAGGTGTACATACTGTTACTAAAGCAGATAATAATATAACACTAACAATATAATTTCTATACAAATAAGGAAATACATTATGAAGAACATAAACAGTTGTTTGAATAAAATGGTAAAAAAGAGAGGAAGAAGAAGTAATTGTGATTAAAATAAATGAAGATCGACAATTTTTTTAATTTCTTTTAAATATGTTATTAGCATGCATGACATTACTGGTTCATGTTATTCGTGTTTGTAGACAAATGTTCAAAGCAAGTTGCTGGATGTATGCATTCAAGTAGCCAAAGGCATGGAATATTTGTCCAGTAAGAGAGTAATTCACAGAGATCTTGCAGCAAGAAATTGCATGTAAGTTAATGAATTAAGAGATAATAGATAGATTTTCAATATCACAAGAACAATGACAAAAAAAATTTTTAAATTATTTATCAACCAGTAATTTTATTTTTATTTATAAGGATTGATGCTAATTTTGTGATAAAAGTGTCGGACTTCGGTCTTTCTGAGAGTATTGACTCTTCTAAAGATTATTTTCGCCAAAACTTTGATAATGTTATCAAGCTTCCAGTGAAGTGGTTATCTCCTGAGAGTATAAATGATGGAATCTTTTCCGAGAAAACGGATGTGGTGAGTTCAAATATCTCAATAACTTTGAATCTATGTAAATTAGTTGATAAACTAGCTATGATTATGGTAGCAAAGATGAAAATAGTAAACTAATGTGTGTTATTATCATTATTATTATTATTATTGTTGTTGTTGTTGTTGTTGTTGTCGTCGTCGTCGTCGTCATCATCATCATCATCATCATCATCATCATCATCATCATCATCATCATCATCATTATTATTATTTAGTAATTATTACTATTATTCTAGTGGGCATTCGGTGTTACTTGCTGGGAGATTTATAGCGGAGGCAAGTCTCCATATCCTGGTATTCATCCACTGGAGTTGTCCCGGCAACTAGAGACTGGATACAGAATGGAAAAGCCACTCAATGCAGCCTGCACAGAGGATGTGTTAGTGCAGAATTAATAACAATTTGTAGAAACCATTAGGCAAATTTTTAGTATAATAGCCCAGGATTTAGTATCTGTACGTCTATTCAAATCTGCTTAATTAAAATTTGCTTCTGTTATAACTATTGGCCTTTCACATACAGTTAGCTCAATGGTTTTATTTTAACCTTGTGGCAATTCAATAAAAATATTAAAAATACAAGTTTTATTTGAAATAGCTATCATGTTATTTTGTTTTTTATCATTTAAATGTTTTAGATACGTAATTGTCCTGAGATGTTGGGACAATAATCCAGAAAGGCGACCAAACTTCACTCAATTAGTCGGGTTATTTTCTCGATTGTTGTCTAGCATGGCCGACTACCTGGATGTATTCACCTTTATTAACCAATCAGCTGTATCTGATCTTCCTTCACCACGTCATAATAGTCCTACTGACATGGATGAAAGCAGTTTGGTCTCTGCTCATGATAATGAAGACAGCCTAATTTCTGCTCATGACAAGAAAGACAGCCTAATCTTTGGTCATGATGATGAAGGCAGCCTACTTTCTATGGAGGATAATGAGATGATATCTTCGTCTGGAGTTGCTGACTCTTGCTCTCTAATCACTACCAGAAAATTATTTAATGACCCTTTCAATGTATTGTGTAGTTTAAGACTGGACGATAGTTTTTGTGCTGATGAGATGGATTGGAGCGCTGGAAAGAATGATGAGGATGCTGTGTCAATGATGACAGCCATGAAGCTAGGATCTTGGAGCTGTGATGATAACAAAACAAGTGCACTGTAAATAATTACATGAATACGATTTTAGCACTCAGTTTATTTGTTCAATTTTTTTCTGTTGTTTTTTCTAATGCGTCATTTTTATGAACAATAGCCATATATATTCAGCACTTTTTTTTTAATTTCAGTTTATTTGATAGTAATAGTAACTTTTAAGTTATAAATACATGTGGAATACTCTTGGAAGTAAATTCATGGTAGTCACGAATCCTATTACCTACTGCATGCGTCTTCAATTCCCACGCCTACCAAGCAAAACATTCTATTCTACAAAAATATTCAAGCTTTTCGTACGCATTAATTAAGGTGCCACAGTTGAAGCTGGGGTGGAAAGCACTTGTGTATTTAGCTATCTTTCGCTTACCCACGCTTTTGGCACACAAACCGGATTTCGCCCGTTGATATTCAAGATATCAACCGTGCATAATCATAAGTCACGCCCATCTTTAAGACTCTAAACAAGCGTGTGAGTTCAGTAATGGCCGGCACTATGAGGAGAAATGCAATTTGGAGACGCTTCCAGGATGACCCCCAGCTTCGGGAATATTTTTTGGAGGAAATCGAACGTACTGGAACTATTCTCGGAAGGGGATGCTTTGGTACTGTATTGGAGGTAAGGAAATTTTGATTCCCGTTAACAGTTAGTAGTTATTCTTATAAAGGAACTACACACAAGAATAAGAGAGATAAGAAAAGCCTAGTTTGGTTGCTATAGTGTGAGAGAGATAGGCAATACTGAATTTGGTTGCTATAGCTAGTGTGAGAGAGATGGGCAATGCTGAGTTAGGTTGCTATAGTGTGAGAGAGATAGGCAATACTGAATTAGGTTGCTATAGTGTGAGAGAGATAGGCAATATATACTGAGTTTGGTTGTTACAGTGGATGCAAGTTAGGTTGCTATAGTGCAGCTACACATTTCGACTTGGAAACCACAACTACTGTGCTTACGTAGCTAAATGTAAGTATTAGCTTAGGTAAGAAATTATGGTCTTAGGCAATACTCAGCAGACTACGTAGCGTTAGTGATCTAGGAACAATTCAAAGTTTGAACTATGGACTCTAGCAAAGGTTGCTACCATAAGTATTGTATATTTTCTGCATTGTAAATAGCTAATAATAGTGCTTTAAAGACATTCATTCAAAATGAATATATTTGCAATATACAATGGATATTCATAGTCTAGATGGAAGAATTTTACTCACAAGATAGAATGAGATGCACAATAATATTACACCTGATTGATGTACTAACTTTTCAAACTGTCCATTGTTATTATTGTCTGCCACTTGATTTAGTTACATTAGTTCACTTTTTTTCTCACTTCCTTTTCTTAACTTATATGTATTCATGAATACACTCACGCTTTAGTAACCCGGCTCAGCTATATTCATGAATACACACATTACCACAATCATCAATTCTGATGACGCTTTACCAACCTGGCTCAGCAAATTGATTGTTCGCACTGTCGTTATTGTTCTTTTTTCTTCATAACACATAACACTTATCTCTGACAATACTTTACCACCTTAGCTTTATTCATGAATACACACACCACTGCTTCCGCCATTACTGACAATGCTTTACCAAACCATTACTGATGACACTTTACCACACCAGCTCAGCCATTAAAATTTTTCATTAACAGTACTACACCTTCATTGTAGTTATTCACAGACTAGCATATTAAGTTAAAGGTGTTGGTCCTTTTCGCTACTTCTTATCAATTTTCTTTGTGTATGGTTAGTCAATATATATCCCAGTCTAAAGTATAAATTATGAACTATCATTATGCCTCACAGAGGGGAAAGTGTAGAGGGCGGGGCACAGGGGCTTAATCACAATTAATTATTGGAGTAAGGATTCTGCGTAGTCAACTCACCACTGGATATCACCACTTTATCTGTACTGTTTTTACTTGTGATGGTAACAAAACATTAGTCTTTTGTACTGTTCGAAATTAACTAATTATTTATCAATTAGTTAAACCGTGACAAGCACTGGAAATTATCGCTGAATTACTGCCCTCTTCCTGGAGCAAAGCCCGAGGGATTTGGACAGTATTAGTGATAATCCCTTAAACCCATGAACTATAACATGTATAGCTATTATACAATTAACTAAATAATTAAATGCTAGCGAGCCTGGAATCGGTCTTAATAAAATATTACATGTATATAAAATTTTAGGTTACATATAAAGGTGTGTCTTGTGCTGCTAAGTGCATCGATGAGTCAAAGATTGATCTTCATGGGCAAGGATATGATTACACGATGTCCAAATACCAAAAGGAATGTCAACTGATGGCTTGTGTTCGGCATCCTAACATCACCCAGTTCCTTGGCCTGTGTTTCCTTGAGAGATCCAAGTTTCCTCTACTAGTAATGGAGAGACTGGTGATGACAGTCGATGACCTTTTCAAGTTCTCCTCCAATGTTCCTCTCATCATCAGGGTATCTATTTTGAGTGACACGTGCAATGGATTGGTATATTTACACAGCATGAAGAATCCCATTATACACAGAGACCTTACAGTAAGGAACATCCTTTTAACTTCCTCTCTAACTGCAAAAATTGCTGACTTGGGAAATTCCAGAATGGTAGATTTGACTATGATGGAGTACGTGACAGAGAATCCTGGAGCCTACAATTACATGCCTCCAGAAGTAGCTTTTACAACCCAACAAGAACCATCGTTAGATATGTTCTCCTTTGGACACTTATCCCTCTGCATTCTTACTGAGGTATATAATTCAATTATAAGGAACATTTTTAACAATGAAGAAGAGTAAATTTGTGTGAATGTAGCTAATGGTTTCAGAGCAAAATTTCACATATTGCTTTTGTAACTACTTATAGTTGTTAACTATTCTTGGGCAATACTATGTTAGCAATGGAAAGAAAATTGTGAATACGCACTTTTTTGACAATAAGTGTATGGCAACTTACAACTTGCAACTGAACAAAATTGTTATCTTTTGCTGTAGTATTAATATAGCTATAATAGAACTGAAAGCTGTGGAAATCTATGCCGCCTTACCTCGTCAATTCCACCCACTTTTTGGTTACAATTAATGGCCTTCTATCTTCTCTTGTGCCTTCCTTTTTTAAACCTACGCTCCTTCCCTCATTTATTACACTTGCTTTTTGGTTACAATTAATCACTTTATGACTCATATGATGACACTTTCTGACTCATATGATGACACTTTCTACTGAATATGATGACACTTTCTACTGAATGTGACGACACTTTCTACTGAATGTGACGACACTTTCTACTGAATGTGACGACACTTTCTACTGAATGTGACGACACTTTCTACTGAATGTGACGACACTTTACCCATTCACGTAAAATGATGCTTTACCAAACAGTTTAAGCTCATGAATTATTCATGAATATACACTTCATCTGTCACTGTTGTCATCGTCATTGATAAGACACACAAGCGTATTATAATATGGATGATGGCACTGAAAAATGTTGTCTTATAACATGTCAGGAAATTTCACAAGGCAAAGCTACATCAAATTTTTTTCACACAGCTCATGTTATCACAGGGTAAAAAGTGGATTTCCTGTAGTCATATATTTGGCCATTCCAGTAGAAGATTAAATATCCTACATGCAGGGCAGGTAGCCCTATCAAAAAGGTGAAGAAAATTTCCTAAATACATGACTACAGGAAATTTCACTTTTTGTCCTGTATTAATCCCAAATACCACAGTTTTCCATGTTATTACATATATACAGAGGGATAGAAAGAGCTTTATCTATTTGTTATAATAAATATTTACATAAAATAATTCTGATGTAATGTGAATGCAGTAAAGTTTGTTGATTGTTGCAGTGCAATCAAATATGCAATATGTATTATCACTTAATTATGCATTGTAGAATATAATAGCAATTCTGCCAGCCACTGAAAACAGTGATTCTGCTCCTAACAAAATCAGGGCTCTTTCTGAATTGGAGCGTCGACAAGACTATGTTGACAAGTTAAGGCACCAGTTTGCTGGCTCAAAACCTATTCTTGTAGAAGCAGTGACTGAATGCCTCTCAAATAGACCTCATGAAAGGCCTTCCAGCAGAAAGGTATCTGAAATTCTACACTCCTTAAGAACGGAAATGAGTGCTAAATATGGTGGAAATTTGGGGAAGCTGCTGAATGTTGCCAGAATACTTCACATGAAGAAAATGAAGATGAAAGATATACAAAAAGTAAACTATATACTTTATCAAAAATTATTTGCCATAATTAAATATAATGAATTTAATATGTAGCTATGTCAGCTTATGTCTTTAAACTATTAAATGATCATATAATATATTATCAAGTTCTGACCTTTCATAAAAACTAGATTGAAACTAGAAAATTTATGATCACCTACCTCGTCATAGTGATCCGTAGATTATGTTTCTATTGTTTATATTGTTTTAAAACTATAGGTCAATCATTCACCAATAGAAGTACTGGTCCAGTTGCCACATACTGAATTGATACAAAAAGTAAGTGAATTGGAGAAGGAGCTACAGGAACTCAGAAACCAAATGGAACAAGATCAATATATTAATGTACATCCAAAACCGAAGGTAAATTTTACACTTAAAATAGAGAATAATATGATATATATTATATTATATTATAAACATGCATGTATATAACATATTATTTCCCATAGTTGAGTAACTTTTTCATAGAAAATGTAGGGTATTGTTTTGAAATAAACAGCAGTAAAATAATCTAAAATAATGATCAGGCAATCTATCAGTAACCTCGCTATACAATTAATTTTTTCCTAATTGTGTTTAGCAACAAAAGAATGAATTGAATTGGACTCGTGAAGACGTGAGAGTGACATGGTGTGATGACATCCAGTCAGTGGAAATCAAAGGCATTGTGTACATCAATGGCAATCTCGCTCCTTGTGCTAATGGCTTTGAGGTAACAGCTTACGACCTTAAAGAGAGAAAAAGGTACACGCGGCTACCAGCACACAAAACCAAACAGTTTACAATGACAGTCATTGAAGATGAATTAGTTTTGGTTGGAGGGCATAGGGACCACACATCGAGCAATCAAATATCCGTGTGGAAGTCTGGGAAAAAGGAGTGGGCTGAGTATCCTCCAATGCCGACTCCCAGAAGATCTCCGTCTACGACATATTGTAAGAATAACACATCGCTTGTGGTTGCTGGTGGATTTTGGAAAGAATATCGTGCAGAAGTTGAAATTTTGAATGTCGTCAACAGGCAGTGGACTACAGCCGAATCGCTGCCAACAAAATTGCAGGGGATGAGGTCTGCTACAATATATGATACCTGGTACCTGATGGGTGGTAAGTGTCAGGGAGCTGGCGATCGCAATGTCTACAGTGTGTCTCTAGCTGAGCTAGTTTCAAATCCTAGTTCAAAAAAATTGTGGAAAAAGCTTCCTCCTCTAAACTGCACGTTTTCTTGCCCACTCAAATTTCAGGACTCCTTGCTGGCTGTTGGTGGACAACATATGACTACTAAGAAAGCCATGCCAACAATCCAGCGCTATGACCAAGTAAATGAAGTGTGGGTGGAGCATGCAGAACTTCAGTATGCTCTTTATAATTGCACAACTTTTCAGAAATCGAACCGAATATACTTATTGGGAGGATACGACGGAGATGGAACTGTAAAACATAAGTTCATATATAGTGCCTTTATATAAAAATTCACTTTTTTTACTTCTTTGTTTTTGTTTTTGATTGTCATGTTTATTTAATTTGCAAAACATTATGATAATACAGAGCAAACAATCAATTGGGTGGAAGGGTAGTCTCACTGGGCCAGACCCTTTACCAAATGCAAAGCTAGAAAAGGATCTGGTCACGTGAGAGGAGGGTGCGCTGTTCAGGACCCACTAATTCTGGGGGAAATGCGGTGTTAATCACAGCACCAACAAAGTGTGAATTAGAAGTGATGCGCTTATTGCTCTGCCATCACAATTTGCTGTTTAACTGGCTCCATTTAACTATGGTGAATTATTGTTTGTGCAGAAGTGCTTCTGGTCAAGCGAAGAGAAGGAGAACGATTCCAATCTTGCTATCTTCTGACGAAGTTCTGACATCTTTAAAAATGTTATATCAGAGAGACAGTTACTTGTGTAGGTTGAAAAGATGTTGGAGAGTGACTTTAGGTGAATACTTCCTCCAAAATCACTCCCAACTTCTTTGTGGTTAACATTGCATTTCCCCCAGGAATTTGTGGGTCTGGTACAGCACACCCCCCCCCCCCCCTTACTTGACCAGATCATTTTCTAGCTTTGCATTTGCTATGTAAATGGTCTGGCCCCACGAGATTAGTGGAAGGGCAGGCTTCAGATAGAAACACCTCAAACCCTTTAGTGATAGTGAGGAGATAACCATCTCTAGTAATTATGATGAGTAGATTAAGCCTACACTAATGAGCAGTGTAAAGAACAGTAGATCAACTCGAATACACTGTATGTGGGTTTACATGACACTACCCACTGCAACTATCTATAGCTTAAACATGAACGTTATATTATAAAAGGTAGGGAGGGGGGAGAAGGAAGGAAGAGGGTCATTTTTATTTTATAACCAGTTATAAACATTTATAAAAAAAAAGGAAAAAGAAAGAGACATATCACATTTAAATAAATAATATACTAAAATGCCATAAACCAAGCTATTAAAAGCAGCTGCTCTACATAATCTTTTCTATACAAAGAAAATTGACAATAGTTAGACAGTTGAATATTGAATTTTTCTGTCGAATTCCAAGTCTAGGATAGCTGCTTTTAAATGGCTTGTGTGGCTTTTGATTAGTTTTTTTCTGTGTGTTACTTAACTTTTTAAAATCGTTTAGCTACTGTTGTTGTTCTTTGTAAATAATATAGAATGTTCTGAAAAAATTAAGTAAACCTGAATTGGTGTCATTGTTACTACAATAAGCTAAATGGTACAGTAACTAGCTATAGGTTTGTCCTGGGAAGCTGTTGCACATATTTGAAAAAAATAATTGTTCTTTACACTGCTCATTAGTGTAGGCTTAATCTACTCATCATAATATTCATATATTCATACTTTTATCCGTAAAGCATCAATTTGCTGCACAGCAACTAAAGAAGGGTGATGGTGATAGTCTGGCCTAGCCAGACCCTTTACTCAACCGCTAGCCGCACGTAGTGCGCGGTGTTTTGGTGAAGTAGCTACGCGAGACCACTTAGCTGGAGGTGTGGCACTACGCATGAATTCGCTTAGTAGGGAGTACGCAGGTACCGCCCACTTTCAGCTTTTTGCGTAGTTCTAAGCTGATTTAACGATGGATCTAGAAGAAAGGTCTGACTGGGCCGCACTACCTGATTTGAAACAGTACTTTCTCAATGAAAATGTAAATCCGACAGGGAAAACTCTCGGGAAAGGATGCTTTGGAGTTGTAATTGAGGTATGTCTGTAGTTAGCAAGTAATTGTATACAAAGCAAATTACGTAGTTAGCTCGTATGTTTTAAGTTTCAATAGCTAAGTATGTATGATTAGGGAAAGCAACAATAGCTTTGGAATTTGAACAGCTAACTCTACTTAAAATTGATCAGCATCAGTCAGGGCCTAACATCTTTGAAATATATTTTATGTACTAGATTGCTTTTTTTTCTGTTTGTCAACACTTTGCTTATGTCTTTGCGACCAAATAAAACTTAATTCAGCAATATTTATCAGTCAAAGTACAATCCTTCAGCAAGATTAGATCTGCTGGCTGGTAGGTAAATACTTCAATTACATCAAAAGTTCTTGAATATATGCACTAAAAGAAGTATAGGAATATTTGAATGGGAATAGGGTCCAGACATTAGCTGGTATAAATATAATTGCAAATAACACAACACAAAGTGTTAGACTACTTGTATTATAAATCTATTGTTTATGTTTCACTATTGAATGGTGTGACTTATTGGTAGGTCAAATATCAACAAATCACTTGCGCTGCTAAATGTATGGATGAAAAAATTATGACTTCGGTCAACAGGCGAGTGGATCCTGAGATAATTGAACGATACCATCGTGAATGCCAAATGATGGCAGGTCTCCGACATCCAAACATAACACAGTTCCTTGGTCTGAGTTTCCTTGAGGGATCTGATCTACCAATTCTGGTGATGGAGAGACTAGAAATGAGTGTCAATGATCTTTTGAAGTGTGCACCAGATGTACCACTCCCAATTAAAATGTCTATTTTAACTGACACGTGCAGTGGACTAGTGTACCTACATGGCATGCCCAAACCAATTATCCACAGAGACCTCACTGCCAACAACATTCTCCTCACTGCATCACTGTCGGCAAAGATATCGGACTTGGGTAACTCGCGCATAGTGAGCATGAACCAGTTTGTCAAACTCACCAAGGCTCCAGGGACTATAGTGTACATGCCACCAGAGGCTTTTCTTGAAAACTGCGTTTATGGAATATCTCTTGATGTGTTCTCATTCGGACATTTGGCTCTCTACACTCTGACTCAGGTGCGATCATTTGTAGTAAAGCTTGGCCAACTTATATTTATGTTGTACCGTTCAAAAAAAAAAATTTTTATTCCCTGATTTCTAGGTCTTTCCTGGGAAATTGCTTCATGGAACGGAATATACGGATGGGAATGACGTCTTGCAGCCTCTCAACGAAGTCGCACGTCGCAGGGATTATATACAGCATCTGTGCCACTTGTACAACAAGTCCTACCCTCTTTTAGTTCAATTGGTATACAGGTGTCTTGAAAATGAAGCCAATGCTAGACCCAGCAGCAAGGAATTGCTCAGTATGTTGCAACCTCTGAAAAGAGATATAGAGAAGGCACACGATGAAGATTTGGAGATTTTGAATGTGGCTAATGTACTGCTCATCAAGGAAATTAATGAGAAGGACACGGAACTGGATATGAAGAGCAAAGAAATTGAAATATTGAAGGTATGATATTAGCTTTGATGCTATTTGTGATTGATATTAAACTGTCTTTAATTATTATTATTAAGTGGTTATTGAAAAAAGGTTTTGCTACACAAGTTATGGCAGAGAGTTGTCCAGCAGTCCATTTGTAATTAAAATAGCTATAATAGTCTTTGCTGCATCAATTGAAATTGATGCATAAAAATACATAATTTTGTCTACAATGTCAGATGTGTATCATACATGAGCAGAACAAAGGTAGTAACATTTAAAACTACATTTATGTATTAACTGATCTTTAAGATGAATATTCCATTTGATATACTTTTATTTCAGGAATCAGAAGAAACGCTGGAAAAACGCAATCATGATTTAATGGCTGAGAATGAAAGATTGAAAAAAAAGATTGAATCATTGAAGTCTAGGCCAACATCCTCCAACTCATCTAATGAAGCATCACCAGATGATGATAATATTATATTGGTGAGATATAATTATAATTGGAGGTTTGAGGCTAACAGTGATAGGGAGGTAAATAACATACAAACAAAAACAATTTAGCCTTGAATTTATCAATACAAATGTGACCAAATTATTGATGTGGCAGTAATTTTTATGGTGTATGAATGAGTGACAGGATCTATTGGATGATGATGACGATTGTACTAGCTAGCACACAAAATGTCTGATTTTTTTTGTAGTATAGTTGCAAATATGCTTCTTGATTGTTTCTATAATAAGCTTCAATAAAAAGAGGTATGATATCATTATTAAGAGTGATGAGAGAAGTTCATGATTGGGTTGAGACATACAGCTATGTGTGCTCATTATTTATAATTTGTAGGCAAACTCATAAGTTTCAAATCAATCACTTATTTCAACTTTACTAAGTGATATAATTTTCACATAGCTACTACATTTAATTTATTTCTATCTTTAGCATGTGTACAAAACTTGTTTGGTAAAAATTTAAATAAACATTTTCATGCCAAATTCCATCCTTCAACGTAATGAGTTATTTTAGTAGATCCCAATTCATAATAATGTCGTTGTAGTTCTATAAATGTCCCATCCAAAGGACTCACTATTATTGCAATACTTGTAATACTTTAATAGCAACCACTATCACCATCTGATTGGAGAAGAACAGAAAGTCTACCTGTGGCTATGGATGGATACATTCAGTCTGTACTAATCAACAGGACCCTATACGTCAGTGGGGGAGACAGTGACAGATCTGAAGATGAATACAAAGTATATGCTTACGAGCATTCCGGCTGGTATGAGCTGTTGCCACACCGTACCAGAGGATTTGCTATGACTAGCATATATGACAAGCAATTAGTTGTGATTGGAGGTTACTCCGACAATAAAGAGGACAGTAGGGCACTGAGCGTTTGGCAGAGGGATGATTTTAATTGGAAGACTTCTTTACCACCCATGTCTGAGCAGAGATGGTGGCCTTCGGCAACTTCCTATAAACATTGGTTGGTTGTCGCTGGTGGCTGTCACTTGCGTACGTTCTTGTCAAGCGTCGAAATTCTCGATTTGATGACCAATCAGTGGTCTTCTGGACCATCAATGCCCATTTCCTGGCATAGCATGAAGTCCATCAACATACGTGGGGCGTGGTACCTCATGGGTGGTCACGGCAACGTGCGTGACGTCTACGGGGTATCGTTAAAGCATGTCACCAACGTATCTCAGACCAGCGGAGAGAAGATATGGAAGAAATTAGCCTCGCTTGATTGTGTAAGAGCCACGCCTCTAAGCATCAATGGACATATCCTAGCAGTGGGCGGATATAGCACTGACCAGAACAAGATGGTGTCCACCATCCAGCATTATGACCCAAAGTTGAAAGCCTGGGTTCAGGCTGGACAGCTTCCTTATGAACTACAAAATTGCACCTGCCTAACTGACACCGAGAAAATATTCCTCATAGGAGGTCAGAGTGACAGAGGAAGGCAAAGGGAAATGTTCACGACACAGAAAAGCATAATTTCTGAGTTTTTGCAGTCACAAGTGATATAATATTGGAGCACATGCAAAGTATTTCTATAGTCTATTTTTATTTTATAAAGCTATATAACTAGCTATATAGTGTGTTACTTTGGAACTATTCTTTTACATAAATTGAAAATAATATTTGTTCAATGTGCACCATGTCATAATAGTGACTTCAGATAGTTTTCTGCGTTTTTATTATTCCAAGTGGTGCTTACCAAAACTGAACTCTGGATTTTTCTTTGCAGCTCTTTCTTTGCAGCTCCACGCGCAAGCCGCAAATTATGGAATTAGCTTAGAATGGAGAGATGGAGAGATTTGGTAAGGTGTGGCTTTGAATTGTGCAGTCATAACTGGCTCGTGGTGCGGCTGCGCGCAGGCAGAGTATAAAGCTTCGAACTCGGCGGGTGTTGGACAACTCCTGAGTGTGTATTCGCGGGCTCCTGTTTTTTTCTTGGCGCCGTGCTGCTGAAGAAACTACCAGCAGGTGCGATGGAGGTCGGAAAACTCTTCTTTGTATGGGTTCTCTATATCTGTTTTATAGATGGAGTCACAACTGAAGGGGAAGGTGAGTCAGTAGCTAAGGACAGTTTAACTTCAGGTTGGTTTGTTGCCGCACTGTGGGATGAATAATGACTTTTTATTTCCTTTCTTTCATCTCATTCAAACAAGAAATAATTTCTACCTATTAATTCTGCTAGTTAGGACGCCTGAAAATTCCCATGGGATTTTTCTCACCAAAACGCAAATTTCTTTTAATTTCTTTCGTTTCATCCAGCAAGAAAGAATTTTTGCGTACCAAACTCACTTTTTTTACTTGAAAACTTGAAATCCTCTCTGTGTAACAGCAATTGCTTAATTTAGTAGGCGAGGTGTAGCTGATTGCTATGTCTCCCCTGGATATTTAAGATAATTGAGAAGGACTGAAGCATGCATGGCCGGATGGGATAGTCTGTTCATCAAGTTTCAGTCGTGTCTGAATTGTATTGAAACAACCACAGCTATTTAATAACAAGACGGGGGACAGGGGGTGGTATATTAGAACGAGGTATGGTAACTTCATTTGTGTCTTACTTGGTCGACTTTGAATAGGGTGGTCTCACTTTGTGTTCTGTTAAAGTTTGGTAACAGTTACATTTATGATCACCTGTTATATAATTGAGGAATAATATCAGTATCAGGTTAAATGAGAAGCAGTTTTAAACGTGTTCTCTAATTATTTAGTGATGCTTGAATATTATTTTGAACAGAAATTTTTACATCAGAAAAATATAGCCTGAGATGCACACGAATATCTTAGTCTGCTCTTTTATATATATATATATATAATGTGACCGGTTATGGGAAAATCCGCCTAAACGCAACAAATAATTTTTTTTTTCAGTATCTCCGGGTAAAGCCTTATGGGTCGATTTTTTTTCCAAAAATTTTGCAGTTGTAAGCTCTGGCGAGCTCTAGAACTCACGCTATGAGGCTAGAAACACTAGGGTTGGACTCGTGTACGGAGCGTTGCTAAGAAATTATTGGCGGGCTTTTTACTAACAGCAGTAAAAAAAAACTGTAGCTAACTAATTCACTTACTATTCTACGTAATCCACGTACTCTAGCAATTCTCGCCATCATCGTTTCTCAAGGAGCCTTGCATTAAGCCTTTTCGACTTCTTTCAATCTGCCTGTAACCAGTTTAGTCCGTAGTGTCCCGGAGACACGCAGTAATAGTATACGGATACAAGGCACGCCCCCTGACCTTAGCAACGCTTTTACGCGGCGTTTTTTTTTCGAAATCAGCAATAATGTGTTTAGCAAAAATACTGAAGTGTTGTAGTGCGTAGGGTGAAGACGGCTTGTGCTACAGCTTCCTAATTAGGAGGACGGCATCCCAAGGCCCCGTGCAACCTACTGGTAGAATAAATTAGAAAACTTTAGATGCCGCGTTTAGGCAAATTTTCCCAAAACCGGTCACATATGTATGTATTTGCAGTTAAAACGGAGAAAAACTACATTGTTTTAGCTGAGAATGATGGATGAAAATACAATTTTCCAATATAATTTTAATGTATGTATGTGTGTGTACATGTGAGACTAAAGTATAATTAGTATTTTGGAATGTGTTCCCGTGCGCATATTTGTATGTATGTGTGTGTGTGTGTGTGTTTTCAGAGTTGACAGAAGTCAGATTTGCTGGCAGTGCCTATGGAAGTCATTTAGGTAGAGTTGAGGTGCTGTTCAATGGTACGTGGGGGACTGTGTGCGGTACAGGGTGGAATTACAACAGTGCCAGAGTGGCTTGTAGGTAAGGAGTAGCTCTTAGTAGGTATATGTTGTCAAGGGGGGAGGGGGAGGGGGAGGGGCGGGGCATGTAAATCAGGAGTGTCAGAACTGCTGCAGCCAAAATATTTTAACAAAAGGAGACGTGTCTCTTAGCTTGTCTACTCTTTTCAGGATCTCACAGTAAGTATTGAAATCAAATGATCAAAATTGAAAGGTTGAAATGGTTTCTGTGGGATGTAAGTGGATGATATGAAGATGTCCGGAAGATCCATACCAGCGTGGTCTTTTCTTTAGTTTTCCAAAGCAATCTTTTGGAATAAAAACCAAAACAAAAGAATGAAAGAAAGAAAAAGAAAACGAGGTTCAAAGGTCCTTCATTGTTAATTTGTAAAGACAACATTTAGAAGTCTTCTAATGTAATTTTTTTGTTTTTTTTTTGCCACACGTACTCAAAATGTTTAAGCTAAAACTGCCATAAAAGCAGAGCAGGCATTATTAAGTTTGGATGATTACTCTGACTTCAGTTGTTGTTGTTGTTGTTGTTGTTTGCTGTTTCATCGTGTTGTTTGCTGTATATGTCCAAGTGGCTCTGCTAGCTATACAATATAATACGCTACATAATATGTGACAGTCTATGGGAAAAGGGGGCACTTCACTTAAAAATTGAAATTGAGATATAGGCTCCAAAAGTAAGTCATAGGAAAAATTCTTTCTTTCTCCTATTTTTGTTTTTTGCAGAATTAGTCTTAGTGACCCTTACTCTAAGTCTATGCCAAATTTCAAATACGGAAACAACTTAAAAGACCCCAAGCGTGCCGTGGAAAGACAAGCTACTTTTTACTCTCTCTCGTTCTCGAAGTACAATAAACGGGGAATGGGCGGAGTTTCAAACAAGCCGCTAAAAAAACTGCATAGCTTGAGAATAGTGCAAGCAATCTACAGCTTACCTCTGGTTGAAAGTTTACCACTACATGGAGTAGAGTAGCCAAGGATTCCGACAAGACAGGCTGTGAGACGCTCTGAAAGCTAAAAAGAACTCTACGCAAACTTCGTTAGTCGCCGTTAAAAAGCGGCTGTACGATTTAATAGCGTATGCGGAGTACACCGTTAAGTATACGGAAACATTAATTATACCGGAAGTGGAAATTCAATTTATGTTTTCTCGATTTCTGGTTTAATTGCTTTGCTGAATACAGCCCAGTTCAACTGCCAGTTTCTCTGCACGGGGAAGGTTTTATCCTCCAGTATTTTAGCACTAAGTTGAGATAAATTTTAGCTTTTTATTAGCATAAAAAACTCAATTTTTTTTGTTTGAGAGAAGTGCCCCCTTTTCCCATAGACTGTCACATATGATTAGAATTTATTTGTTTACAAAATCATTTGCTTAGTAATATAATAAAAAAAATAATAGTAAATTTCCTCGTTCTAACAGCCAATATTATGTTAATTAAAACTTAATCCAGCGTTGACCCCTGAAGAGAACTTCGGCAAGAAGTCGAAAGTCGGGTTAAGTTTTAATTAGCACAATATTGGCTGTTAGAGTGAGAATATTTGCTAATATTATTATAATTATTTAAACCGAGAACGACTGAATCATAGACAACAACAACAACAACAACAACAAATAGCTGGTACTGAATTGTTTGGAGAGATTGCCATGTCTAATTCATTAATTTGATGAATGAGTAGGTGAGAGGGTGTGGTTATAATGGCCGCATAACTCAATTTATCTTCCTACCCATAATTAAGAGTTATTTTAAGATTTTGCAATCTCCAGAATATTTTAATGTTGTCTTAAAATGTCCAGTGGACGGGGTCGACCACCAAGTGAAATAAACAATGCAAGGGTCAGAGTACAAAATAACACGCATATGTCCACACATACGTATACACCGACAAATATCCCTGATTTTCAATTGTATTTCATACTAGTGGTGTGCTTTAGCACAAATGGCGAGCGAGCCTAGAACTACACTAATGGTATTAACTTCTAACACTCAAGCTACTAAAAATAAAGTCGAGTTTTTAAATTACGTGTGTACGGTAAAGGCATTCAATGCCATAGTAACCACTCCCCGCAACTGTTTGAATTGAAAGGAAAAAGTAATATATAACAGGTCATGTTATTTCAACTTGTTCTTTGTAATATTCTTAGTTAATAGTTGTAACACAATGCTTTCACACAACGAACATACCTATGCAAGACTAATGGACAATTAATTTTCAAGTAAAATATTGCAGCGTAGGGCTTATAACTATGTCAAATAGCATATGAACTTACCATAGCCACTAATTCGAATAAAAATGGAACTCCCGTAAGTTTTTTGAGCTTTAACTGCACCCGCAAAAGAATTCAAAGCGGTAAACAATTCAATTTCAAGGATGATACGGGTAATGATTGATAAACCAGAGGATTCTGTTTAGTGATGTCTGGGACGGGGTCGAACACTGAGCTAACACGAAAATACGAGAGGGTCAAAGTACAAAATGACATACGTACGTCCAAACATATATACAAGCAAACAAACATACCCGATTTTCAATTTTGTTACCCCTGAGAGTGTCTCGCTCACCAATTGCATATGGCACGTGTAATATTTACTGGGTTGATAAGTTTTGCTATGAGAGACGCTTGATAGTTTCTGAAACACGTGCACAAGATTAAACAATTCGTGCACCTGTTACTCTATTGTCTAGAGCTGCAATACTTCTACATATATAGAGCAAGAATATGAATAACTTATACAACCTACTCTACTACTACTATTATATTTTACAATAGCTTCATAGTAACTGTCTTGGAGTACAGAACTTGGTATCACTACTAACTGCAACTATATCTTTTGTTCTAAGTATTCAAGTCCAATTCAGCCAGCCAGTGCAGATGTCTTTAACATTTTTATTTGTTCCTTTTGTTTTGTAATATTTATTGAGAAATTAAACTAATAGTTTTTCATTCTAAGTGATGTATTTCATATTTGTAATTCTAGGAGTCTGACAAAAGCAAAATGAACTATGATAACTGTTAACAGTAGAATAATTTTGGTGGATTAAATGTAATACATACTGCCATCCTAACAGATATTCTATTACTACTATGATACTAACTTCTTTTAAGCATGGAGTCCTAACCTCTCTCTGACTCCAAAACACCAGCTTCCCAGTTTCTCTCTCTTTCTCATCTCTCCCTCTCTCTCATCTCTCTCTCATCTTTCTCTCTCTCTCATCTCTCTCTCTTATCTATCTCTCTCTCATCTCTCTCTCTCTCATCTCTCTCTCTCTCTCTCTCTCATCTCTCTCTCTCTCTCATCTCTCTCTCTCTCTCAGCTCTCGTCCATCTCTTCTCTCTATCATCTCTCTCTCTCTCATCTCTCTCTCTCTCTCATCTCTCTCTCTCTTATTTCTCTCTCTCTCATTTCTCTCTCATCTCTCTCTCATCTCTCTCTCTCTCTCATCTCTCTCTCTCTTTCATGCATGAGTCATTAAAAATTTTGTCCACAATATGAAATTAAATATGTGCAATTTTATTTAACTTTATGTAATACAATCACATTTTAATCACTCAAACGTATACTATAAAATAATACACTGTAGTCATGTATTAAGTCCAAATTAACTACTTTATTCAAATTATCACCCAAGAAGTGGTTAAATTGATCAGAAAGGGTAAGAGGGTGAGTAGTGTAGACTATTTTTACAGTAAGAAACTTTGTACTTGCTATTTGAATATGTTTATTGGACCAAATTTAATAAGGGTGGGGTCATTGGACCAAATTTAATAGGGTGGGGTCAGGCTATATGTATAGAGGTGAACACAATGGTGAAAATCAAATTATTAACCTTCATGCGCGAGATTGTTATGTAGTAATCGTCCTGTCTGTTTGTCTGCCTCTCATGCTCAGATTTTGGAGATTACTGACAATTAACTATTGATTTAGGTATGAACTTGCTCCAAACGACGTTTTAAAACCTTATATTGTACTACTTTTTTTTAATTTCTGGCTGATTTTTGAGAAAATGTGAAGCTGTCAGCTTTGTGGGTAATGCGCCTATTGTCACATCATCAGCACTTGAGCAAATAATTCTTGCTACCCGAGGTAGTTTTGATTTATGTGCTGGGGAAGTTAACAAAGTGAGTGACATTTCACGTTGAAATTATACGGGTGAGTGTCCCTGGCTTGTTTAGCTTCTCTTACACGACGGAGTTTCCATTGCTTAAGCTGTATTGCTACCTGATGAGAACAGCCTATAAATAAAATGATTTTGTAATTTTCTAGCTAGTGGGTAGTAGCTCTGAGGATTCACACGTTTGGAGCTTCATTTGTTTCAGCATTCCACTACCTGAATAGTTGAGATGAATAATGAGAGATTCCAATTGAATATATTATATAACTAATACCTTACTATTGAGACTGTACACACACACACACACACACACACACACACCTTGACCTTGAAAGAAAGCCACCCATCGGATGATGCTTCTCTGCCACAAGTGACAGACTAAATCACAGTTATTAATGTTCCTGATGAGTGGTGACACATGTGTCTATCAATGTCTTGCTTCGTCTGAATGCTCTCTCACACACACTACACTGGTATGGCTTATCTGTAGCTGTACTGCTACTACTGTTCTCAATACTGTCTTCCACACGTGCCCTTCTTCTCCTCTCATCTTCTGCCACTCTAGCCTCAGTCACATCCTCGAGTCCTGTCCTGCAACTTCTCCTCCAACCAACCACTCCTGTCCTGTGCCAATTATGATTTACCACCTCCTCTCATCAATATTAAACTTTTTCATATCTTTTCTACACATACACACACACACATACGCACACACATACACACACATACACACACACATACACACACATACACACATACACACACACACACATACACACATGCACACACACATACACACACACACCTGCACTCTAGTCTATAGTAGACCATTGGCAATAGGGAAGCCAACTAACCTCACATAGTAGTCTGAACAACCTTGCCTTACCAGCAACCACACATTGTGGTTGTACACTGCAGCAAATCTGGCAAGCTTTCCTATCAACCAATCTACCAGCTCTCACAGACTACTCAGCTTGCGGGAACTATGGGCTGAGTGGACCGTGCAGAAGATTAGCTCACAACCATTGAGGAGGGGGGGGGGGGGGGGGGGGGGGGTTCTGATGCAAAATGAAACTATAATGTTTATTTGAATATTTGAAGCATCACACTATTTATTGTAACAAATGGTTTAACGAAATTAGAATTACCAAAGATTTTGTTAGCTGTCTGTAGAACTGTTCAACTGTTTCAGTAGCTCTTTGTGCACGTGTGAGACTTGGCAGTTATTTAAAAGTTTCTCGGCCATACTTAATTAATCTAGGGATATTGTTCAATTTCCTGAGAACTGAAAAGGATGGTCCTTTCAGCAAGTGTAAGATATATAGGACTTGTCGAAGGTAACCCAGACACCAGTATGTTGTATTGATACAATGTGTCTAGTTATATGCTATCCAATACAATTGTGCTTCATTATTTTTAAACACACTGGACATCTGATAAGTATCAAGTTTTGACTGAATTGTACAGTATGCTAGGACTTAAGCCCCACCCCCTCCTTGTGGCTATGACACTGATGTTAGTGCATACGTGTGTGTGTGTGTGTGTGTGTGTGTGTTTGTGTTCCTGTTGTATAAGATGAGGGTGACACACAACACACACATCTGGGATTCAGACTGTGCTCTTCACTTGAAGCATTTCACACTTCATAATTTGCAATTAATATTTGCAACTTGGAAAATTATGTGTCATGGCAACATTCCAAATTTTTGTGTCAATCACGTGTCTTTTAAAATAACTAGTGATGTGCTCTAATAGCACAAAATAGCGAAGCGAGCGATGCATGTTCCCTGTAATTGCAGCTATTCCATGCATGCTTGGTGTGGCTACAAAATACTGTCAGATTCTTTACTTCGCTACCCGTTTCTGTTTCGTTTTAGCTCTCCTCCTCCTTGCCCTGTCTTTTTCACTTCTTATCTCTCTCCTTACTAATTTTTCTTCTGGAGTTTCTAACGCCCTCAAAGCTCTTGACAGAGCGTTTCTAACGTTTTGTCTCTCTTTCGCAGAATTTGTTTCACTGGGCATCGCTACTTCGTACGGCGGGTAAACAAAACAAAAAGTTGCTAAGAAGGTTACCCGGCCCGCGCAAGCGCGTAGGAGAAAATGTACACACGTATCCCCACGCAAGAACAAAAACAATTCCTTAACAAGAACAATATATATATATATATATATATATATATCGCGGATTCGTTAGAGAGTCAGCTCCGCTCGCTTCGCTGAATTATTATTTATGCTAATAGCAAATTTTTCTCCTTCTAACAGCCAATGTTGTTAATTAAAACTTAACCCAATACAATTATTAACAATATTGGCTGTTAGAACGAGAAAAATCTGCTATTATTGAAATTATTTCAACCAAGAATGACTGAATAATTCTTATTGAATAAATTCTTACGTGATTATTACTGAAGTTATATTCTCCGTACTTGATAATGACAGGTCAGCAGGTTTTCTCACTGCGGTTTGTCCATCCACACAAAATCGTTCTCGGACATCGAGTCCCCAACGTGCGCCAGACATTCCAGTGTTGCTGGGGAGTGTCCGCTGTCGAGGCAGAGAGTCTGACCTCTCTAAGTGTCAGCACACGCACGACAACCTTGACTGCACCCGAGTGGCGGCTGCAGTCTGTGTCAATCGTAAGTTGGTGCATAATTAGACTGATGACTAGGGGCATCCTCGTTAGCACAGTGAGAGCAAACAAGCTGGCCCAGCAAAGGGTTAGGAATGAGTTGTGGTCTTGTCAGGATCTTTGTCAAGATATTGACAAATATTTTTGGTGGGGGAATCTCACTTACTGGTATGAGAAGTAACATGTTTTATCCTTCACAGACAGATAAACAGATAGAGACAGACTGACTGATGACTGACTATGACTGACAAACAGAGACCAGACATACATACTGTATGTACATTTTTTTTCCTTGCAACCGCTAGCGGTTATGCGCACCTGGCAGAGCCACGATGCTTGTGCACTAAGCAGCGCTATGAGCCGTGCAAGCAACCTGTAGCCGGGCTAGGGACTTGCAGGAGAACAGGCTTTTCCTCACAGCAAGTGACCATTGCTGTTTTTTTTTGTTTGTTTTTTGTTGTTTCTTGAGGAAAGGCCTTGAATTTGCATCCCAGCAAATGCACTGGGTGAACGGGTGGGGCTGGTGGGAGGCAGATGGAAAATCAGATGGAAAATTGCTCAGAGTTGGGCTTGAACATAGGACCTCAGGACACAACCACTACACCACACACACACACACACACACACACACACTATCACAAACATTATATACGTACATACATGCACACATACATACGTATATACATACTTACATACACACACACACACGTACATAACATTCAAAATAAAGAATTCAGAGTATCTAACTAGTTTCTTTTACTTGTAATAGCTCGAAAAAATTTATACTAGCAAAACTTTTCCCAATAATATGTTGTATTATTACATCTCCTCTTGTGTTTGTGTAGGATCTGTAGTTGGACAGACCACTGGAGTGAATCTGACAGAGATGTCACCTTACACTGTCTTGCTAAACTGGAAGGTGGGTGCAGCAGAGGTTGGGGGTGTGGAGGGGGGCGAGGTTGTTGGGGTTGGGAGCACAGCGTAACTAACATCAAGATATACAGTACCTGGAGGAATGTGTGGCTTCATACATAGATATTTGTGCTAGTTATAAGTGCAATCAATTTGGAGTCATTCACAGAGACACAAATATTTTTTGGCAGTCTCCAACTATCTAGCTATTTGTTCTGTCTTCTGTTTGTAGATGTAGCTAGTGTAATTAATGCGCAATGGAGTCATTCTGACTATCAGTACAACAAGAGGTTCATAATATAGGGAGGACTTGTGCTCCTAGCCCCTCCCCCATCCCCGGAACATATGTCATATGCAGGAATGTACATACGTTCATTATGACATGGAGTCTGTGTGATGTAAGAGTCACATGATCCAGCCATTATTGCACGGTTGTGTCCATAGCTAATTTTTATATCTTTACTAAGTGGAACTTTTTTTTTTTTTTTTGTTTTTTGTTG
>WLWD01003101.1_pt1 | contig 68556 bp, 45 predicted proteins | sample 6712731 | NCBI WGS metagenome assembly WLWD01 (sample SAMN12718690, study PRJNA576275) | sponge metagenome | isolation source: marine sponge | host: Mycale hentscheli | place: New Zealand: South Island, Marlborough, Capsize Point | collected 2014-11-01 | reverse complement strand
CACTGTCTTTATTAATAAATTCATAAGGCACTCCTCGTTCTAATACTTTTAGAATAAGCCATTGATTGTTACTATTCAGAGCATAATGTAAAACAGATTCTTTGTGATTATTCAAATGAGTCACAAGATTACTATGATTCCTGAAAGTCTTTTCAACAATACTTTCAAAACCTGTACATTTGTGGAAGCAACAGTTAGCTAAGTAATGGAATATGGAATTCCCCAAAGTGTCTATGACAAGTTCTGATGTAACATCTAAAAGTTTTATTATAATGTCACTGTTGGGTTTTCTGCAATGTGAACTTGAATGTGAACTTGAACAATTAGAGCTGAAACATTGTTTTATAAGATAAAGAACAAGTGGCACGTCTATTTCATCACAACCATCAGTAATTCGACACATATAATAAGGCTTGTGGAGATATTTCTTTGGAATAGAACTAAACAAAATATTTAAAAGGTTGCCATAACTATTTCTTAGGTCCATTAAGGGTGAATGAAATTCTTTATTATACCAGGATTCAGTACTATAATCTAATTGCAATAATCCTTCAATGACTTTTAGTCGATTAGTTTTGCAAGCCATGTGAAGAGCAGTGTTGCCTGACAACTTATGTTTGCAGCTATAATCAATTTTTTCAGCTACATGTAGAGCAATAATGCTGATGATGTTAACATCACCAGCATAACAGATTGCTACAGCATGAAGTATATTGTTACCATTTGAGTCTAAACAATTTTCTAGGAAACCTCGTCCCTTCTGCTGGAAAATCATATTTATTACGGTAATCAGAAGATCCAAATGCTGGTGCTTAAGAGCTACATGAAGTGGTGTTTGACCAATACTATTCCAAACATCTACAGAACAGTTAGTTTTTATACAGAGTTCAGCGAAATCTCTATAACCATGTTCACAACACTGATGAAGCAAAGTGCTCCCATTTCTTCCCTTAATATTAGGATCACATTCAGGCAAGTTTAAGAGAAACTCAAATACTGCTTTATTCTGAGATGTACACGATTGTTGGAGTAAAGTTAAGCCTGAGTGAGAGTTCCATTCATTTAAATGCTTTACAAAGAATTCCTTGTGGTTTCTGTGTAAATAGGAAATCATTCCTAATTCATAACACTGACTGTCATGATCAGTTTTAGTTTCACTGCATTGTAATGCAGCTACAAGAAAGGATTGATCTAGATCAATTTTATTATTGGAAATAATATCATCCAGCATTTCAGTCCAATTAAGCCTACAGGCAATGAAGGCTACAGTTTCATTATTGTGATTCATTGCTTGCATGTTGCTATTTAAAGGCTCACTTAAAAGAAAATTTACGAGTTCAGAACTTTGTGTACGAAAAGCATTGAAAAGAGGAGTTTCTCCACAACAGTCGGCCTTTTCAACATTTAGCAAATCAAATTTTTTATGCTTTACAATACCTTCGACATACTCTAATTTGCTTTCTTCATATGTAGCAATATGTAATGGTGTCTCCATAGTGCTAGTTACAGCATTAATGTCGTCATTATTCATGTGCATCAAATGTTCAAAAACTTCTTTTCGGTCATGGAGTATAGCTAAATGGAGAGGAGTGTATCCTAGATTTGTTACATCCATTGTAGAAAACCCAGCATTGATAAAAAATTTAGCCAGCTCTAAAGATCCCAGCTCACAGACAATATGTAGACAAGTAAAGCCAAAAACATTTTTTATAGTTTTTAATTCCTCACAAGAGTAAATTTTTTCTAAATTTTTTCTGTGGTCAGAAAATCAAATATTAGCTTAACAAAATCAAGATTACATGAAACACAAGCAGCATGAATCAAAGTGTCCCCATATGCAGTTTTAGAGGAAAAAATAGAAATATCAGTAGTGAGGTCAAGACATTTTTTAAATGCCTCTATATTGCCATATCGTGCTATTGAGAAAAAATTAAACTCCACAAAAGACTCGTTTATACAAGGATCACCTAACCTGCGCAACTCTCCCTTATGATATGAAAAAAATTCAGAATTGCTTATACAAGATAATGATGGTGTGCTGCCAAAACCTAACCGCTTGCCATAAAAGCTATATTGTACTAATGGAGCGGGATTATTGTCACATTTAGACTGAAAGTATTGTATCATGTTAGAATCATTCATCTCATATGCAATATCTATTAGCGAAGGAATCTGATCAGAAAAATTGCCTCCTACATGGCTTTTGTACTCCCCAAAAAAGAACTCAATTACATGAAAGTTACGATGCAAACAAGCAATATGCAATGGAGTATGCCTGAATTTGTTAATAGAATGAACCTCTATATAGGCTGCATCTTTTTTTAATGTTTCCCTGTATTCATTTAATTTGATGGGTCTTTGAAAATTTGTAATGCTACCAGACAGTACCAATCTTATTAGTGGGATAGAGCCAGATTTGCAGGCAAGATGTAGCAATGTGTTGCCTTCAGAGTTCTTGGAGGAATAATAATTAGGATAAGGACATTTATCAAAGTAATCCATGACTTTGATTTGACCAGCTTCACATGCTGAATGACACGGGCTATTGTCATGATCATCTGTCACAAGAAGTGAACATCTACATACCTCAACTAAAGCACGGACAATGTCTAGGTGGCCCTTGCGACATGCTATATGCAATAGAGTTTCTCCATTATCAAAATACTTCTTTGTTACATTAAAAGAAGGCTTCCTGCATAATTGCAGCAGTGCTGATCTATCACCAGCCATCACTTGTTCTTCTAATTGAAGCACATCATCTAAAAAAAGTAGATGATTAACATGAGAATTAAACTGTATACAAAACTCAAAAATATGTGTGACCATCTACAGGAAAACCTGGCACAACTCGAGCCCCTTCAAAAAATTTTTTTTTGCACTATCACCTTTGTTGGCATCCAGATATGGCAATGGTTAAGTTTAATAGCCAGAGCTTCAAGCATTGCTGATGTACTCATTTCAATCTACAGGCTACTGTAATGCATTGTAAAAATGTAAATTGATCTATTTGCTATGTTCACGCACGCCGCGTTGTGCTCTATTTCCTGTGCATGGTCACCAGCAGTTTTCATTGGATGGTATTGAAAACATCATGTTATTGGTATTGTGGTACAACGAATAAAATACAATCAGCTATTAGACAGATTCCATGAGCTATAAATTGTTTTCGATCTTGACATGCATTCGATCTTGACATGCATGCGGAAAAAAGTGCTACTAATTATATGTGACCAGTTTAGGGAAAATCTGCCTAAATGTGGCGAACAATTTTTTTTTAGTATCCCGTGGTAAAGCCTTCTGGGTTGATTTTTATTTTTTTTATTTTTTTTTTTTATTTTTATGGCAGAAATGTATAGACATCTGTTAGCCTAGCTTATGGTGTAGTTGTAAGCTCTGGCGAGCTCTAGAACTCATGCTACGAGGCTAGAAACATTAGCCGGTTGGACTCGTGCTAAGACATCTATTGGCGGGCTTTTCACTAACAGCGGGAAAAAAACTGTAGCTAACTAATCCACTTACTATTCTACATAATCTGTGCACTCACGCAATTCTCACCCTCACAGTTTCTCGAGGAGGCCTACATTAAGCCTATTAGACTTCTTTGAATCCACCTGCAGCCGTTTAGTCCATAGTGTCCCGGAGACATGCGGTAATAGTATACGGATACAAGGCACGCCCCCTGGCCTTAGGAACTCCTTTAGGCAGCGTTTTTTCGAAATCAACAATAAGTTTAGCAAAAATACTGTAGTGTTGTAGTGCGTAGGGCGAACACAGCTTGGGCTATAGCTTCCAAATTAGGAGGATGGCATCCCAAGGACCCGTGCAACATATTGGTAGAAAAAAATTGAAAACTTTAGATGCCGCGTTTAGGCCGATTTTCCCAAAACCGGTCACATATATTAAAGCAGACCAGTAACCCACCTTGTACTTTTTTAAAAATAAGATGTGTAACACGAAATAAACTGAACTTACGGTCTAATATTAAATTACACTCAAGACTGCAACTACTTGACTTAAATGGTATCTGAATTAATCTTGAAAATTTTAACTTAATGCTGTCAGACATTAGCAAAATTGGTTTCTGTGCTTTCTATTTTAGAATGCAGAGAGACAGTATCAATTATTATATCATGTATGCTCCCTGCAGTTATATGTAGTAACATGAAAGTGATTATATGGGAAACAGGTGATTCCTCCTTACTCTACTCATTACCCACAAGTATTACCTTCTATAATAGAAGTGGATGAAATTGAATCCAAACTAGTATCCTCTGAACTGACTGGCCCATGAGCAATTGGAAACTGATCTATAAGGTTAAAAAGCATAATATTTAAACAATATATTAATACTACGCACCTTTTATTGCAGTAGCCATTGATTTAGCAGGCTCTTGGCTTTTCTCAGCATGAACACGCACTGCAGACTGTGGTGGAGACCCTAACCAAATAATACTGCTGAGTTATCTCAGTCAACAACAATGGCATGCTCCATGTAATCTAATTATATATTTGTAAATGTACAACTTATATGTGTCACAGAGTGTGATTTTTTCAACATCAGTACTAAACATCATCTACTTTCTTTATTCGTGGGGGCATAACTTTCATGAGCTGGGGTGTGGTCTTTGAGGCTGGAAGAGTTTCTGGCAAACCAAAATGCTGGCTTCGCCAGTGCGCAAAAGGACCAGATGTCGAGATACACTTCCCATCTCAGACAAAGTCAGACTCTAAGTGCACAGCGCAGAGCAGCTTCACGGTAAGACTCTGGCCTTAGCAGTTACGAAGGAGATGGAAATGGTAGTATCTTCATGAAGTATTTTCATATAAACTGCAGCTCCATAAGCATTAGAGGAGGCATCAGAGAATCCATGAAGGGAGTGAGAGACAACTGGATTATCATTCTGTATCATTCGCTGGGGTACAGAGTAGTTGGTTATAGTAGGTAATGATAAAGTCCAATATTGAAATTTCTCTTGGATGTCTGCTGGTAAATCATCATTCCACTTCAGTGCTAGCTTCCAGAAAGATTGGAGCCGAACTTCGGCCAGAAAGATGGCAGGCACAAACACTCCAAGGATGTCAAACACTCGGGCAGTGTCTGACGCAATAGTTCTTTTAGTGGTTTTGTCCATAGTTGTCCAGCTTTGCCGTAAACTGTCCATGGGTATTCCTGGGAGCCCCCACCTACTTATATATGTGTGTGTACTATGGTCATATTGTCAAATGAACAAAAAAATAGCCGAAAAAGTGCGGGGGGGGTGCGGGGGGGCTACGCTCCCCAAGCAACAAGGGGGGTTATGGCTAGCAAAGCCTCTCATTTTGGGTGTACCAGTCATGTGACTACAAACACAAAGGCTAACTCGACTATTCAACAAGGAAGGGTTTTCTGCACTGAAAGTTATACATTTAATATATTCCAAAATTTTGATGGGACATCCCATGGAATTTTTGTATTGTCCCATGGGAGATCGACAGCGTTACTAGACAACACTCATTTTGTCAGTTGAGATGCTGGCAGGCATAGAAATGTAAAGGTTATGTTCGTTGACATTCCAGTGAACTTCCAGTGCCTTGGAGCAGAGTTGGTTTCAGCCAGGATGAGATCTACAGTTTCAGTGAGGTCTTTGGATATAAGTTGTCTGAGATCATCTGAACTTAATCTCCACTTTTGAAGAGTCATCCCTGCTTTAAGGAGCTCGCAAGCCATTGACAAAGTTGTTCTGCTTGTGTCTGCTCCGGAGATGAAGTCGTCCACATAAAAGTCGTGGAGTATGGCCTTGGAAGCTTCAGGACACAAAGAGGTGTGTGTCTTTGCCAGATGCTGAATGACTTGACTTGTGTTGCGATAGAGGGTGAGGATTTTACTCCAAATGGCAGCCTCTTCATACGGTAGTCCTTCAGCTGTCCCTTCTCATCTTTCATCATAAAACAGTGTAAATCTTGATTTCAGGGTGGAGAGGAATTTCTTTGAACATTTTCAAGATATCCGCATTAAGTCCAATACAATGGCTGTGAAATCTTATCAGAACATCAGTGAGAAGTGGGTAGAGGTTAGATCCGGTTTGTAGGGTGTCATTGAGCGAGCTGCCACTAGAAATCTTGACGATGCATTGAACACTGCGCGAACCTTGGTGGTGGACGAAGAATCCTTAAACACACCATGTACTGGTAGATAGTAGACTTCAATGGGCTTGTCCAATTCTGACTGTGGCACTTGCTCGGCATAGTTGAGTGTAATGTACTCCTGGAGCACAGTGTTAAACTCCTGGAGTTGTTTCTTTCTTTTCAGAGAGATTTCACATTCTGTTGGTAGCATTGAATGGCCTGGATCAGAAATGCGAGGCAGTTTGGCCATGTATCGGCCGGCCACTGGAGTGAATTTGGTGAGTCTCGTGAAAATGCTGCACTGTGGCTCGTTCTGAGACAGTTAGAGATGTTGTCTCCGCAAGTTGGTCTAAATCCCACAGCAGGTCCAATGCTTTTTGTAGGGATTTTCTTCTGTGGGTAGCATTAGAGCTTGAGATGGGAGGTGAGACTTTCCGTCACAAGAGACACCAGCTCCAGAATCAAGTGCTGCATGATCTGGTTGCTGTCTGTCAGCATTCACAACATTAACAATAGCTGTGTCCACAAAATGTAGATCAAGAGGTGACAGACAACGATTATCTTTGCTATCAGTTTGCTTGAGAGCTTTCATGAATGAATTGTTCACTGCCTCAGGAGTATTGTTGTTGGCTCGTAAAGAAGGGAAGTAATCATACGGTGAGGTACACTTGTGTGACATGGAAGTCTGAGAGACAATTAGTGCACCCGCAATGTTCCTTGATGACTTTAAATCTTTGATCAGGACTGTAAGACTTGAAGATTAAGCCACGAAAAAGGGAGTGAGTTGCATTGCATAGAGGGCCATTGCTCTTGGCAGACGCTGATGGCGCAGGAGTTCGTGAAAATGATCTCGGCTTCTTGGGGGTCTGTGAGCCAGCTGTAATAAAATTTTTGGGTAGCAGGAGGTGCTGGGTTTGTTTCTGCTCTGGCCATTTTATACTCCAGGGGTTCCAAGAACTCAAAGAATTGATTTTGTTATAACTAGCTAGTGTATAGTAGCACCGAGGGTTCGCACCTTTGGTGCTTCGTTAACTCAAGGTTTAATCATAAATTTTGTTATTAAGACAAAAAAACTGATATTTAATTCGAATAAATTATGTACATAGTTATGAATTCTATAGACTAAACTAAGTGCTGGTGGAGGCATTTTTAAACAAACAATGACAACCGCTTACCTTCACTTTCAGTGTCACACTTCATTTTCTTTCTCTGTGGCCCTTTACTTTCTTTCTTTTCTAAAAGTGAACATCAATACAAATAGCCTAAATAAAATTGAAAAAAAATACATTTCTTTGGCAAGATTAAATAGCAATTAAGTCAGTGAGTCAGTCATTATGGTCTATGCACACTGGACAGCTACTTTCATACCAAATGATCAATGAGAGAACAAAGTAAACCAAAATACTATGACAAATTCAAGCCTATTGTTAAATATACACATATAATTGGTGAGTGAGCGAAGCAGGCGAGACATTATACAGTAGTGTAGAATTGGGGATATTTTGTGGTGAGAGAGCAAGATAGTATTAGGGGTGGATAATGCAAATCAGGTATTATGTTATAAGTACGATTGTACGTATGCCCTTAAATGCACGTAAGGGTGCCTTTTTTCTCCTAAAAACACAGTTTATTAGGCTCGACCACAGTTTCTTCCGATACTATAGCATTAATCTAGTATTACTTTAAACGTGAGCTCAGGAAATTAAGGTAAGAAAGTAGTTTTGTATGTATTTGCTGTAATTATGGCCAATGGCTATATATATAGAAACCACTTTTGTCATCATGAAATAAAAGCTTATTCAGGTAAAATATATCATAAACAATATTGTAGTCTTATGCAACCTAACAAGGCAGGCTCGCTTGCCATTTGTGCTCAAACATACCACTAGTTTATATAATTGACATAAGCATGTCATTTGTACTTCGACCCTCTCGTATTTTTATGTTAGCTCGGTGTTCGACCTCATCCCAAACTTCACTGAATCCTCTTGTTTATCAATCATTACCTGTACCAATTGTTTACTGCTTTGAATTCTTTTGCGGGTGCAGGTAAAACTCAAAAACTTATCGGATTTCCATTTCTATTCGAGTTAGTGATAGTGGTAAGTAAATACGCAATTTGTCACAGTCATAAGCCCTACACAGCAGTATTTACTTGAAAATTCATTGTCCACTAGACTAACCACGAAAGTAAGTCTTGTGTAGATATGTCCAGTTGTGTGAAAGTATTGTGCATTACAGATACTACTTGGCTAAAGAATATCACAAAGAAAATGTTAAAATAACATAACTGGTTTTGTTTTGTTTTGTTTGTTTGTTTTGCTTTATTTTCAATTCAAACAATTGTGGGGAGTGGTTACTATGGCATTGATCACCTGTACCGTATATATTACTTCTTTTTTTTATTACTAGCTTGAATGTTAGATCGTGAAAATCAATCATTTAACAATAGTGTAGTTTTAAGCTCGCTAGCCATTTGTGCTCAAGCACTTCACTAGTATGATCCGTGTGAAAGAGTAATGAATCGATAGAGAGTAATGAATTAACTATTACTGGCTAATGACTTTCATGATTGCAAAACTTTGTCTAGAATTCCAAAGTCATTAGGGTTGTTTTCCTGGCATTTGAAGAATATTGAAAATTCTCCTAACAAGGTAGTCTTAAAATACTATACTAAAGCACAACATTAGCCCTTTCCACCCCGACTTTCTTCAGCACTTCGGGCGTCTTTTAGAATTCGAATTTGATTTTTGAATTTCTACTGCAAAGCAACCGCAAAAATCATCAAACAAACAGCCAGGCATACAAGGCAGGTAGCTATAGCCTTATAACAAGCAAAATAAGCTTTTAAAATCCTGAAAATTAACCGGAACCAGTCCATCTTATAGCAAGTTTCGAGGAGACTCAGAGGAACTAGCCCAATCGATTGCTCTTGATGCCCGGTAAGAAAAACTTTATCCATATTCTTCCAAAATGCTGACGAACTCTCTATAGGCTTCACACTTTCTATTCTGAGTGTTTGAAGTCTGTAGGCTACAAAAAAATGTGGGCGCTTGGCGTCCTGAAAATTCTTGGTCAAAAAAAAAATTCTCGATCTCCGTTTTCAGACAATTAAAAAATTACTTAACCTGCCCGTACGGGTTCAATATTTTTTAAAAGGAAGTACAATGCCTACTTTATGTATAAAAAAGAAATGACTGTTTGATCTAAAATAGATATATATTTTTTTAATTCGGAGACCTGTTCTTGCCTGCATATATGCAGTTTGGTGCTTCATTTCTTATTATAGAAGCTAAATTTAATATATAGCTAATCAGACAGTTAAAAGATCCAGTGTTGTCCATGATTATTAGTAGCAGTGTTCACCTTGGATGAACTTACTGGCATTAGGCATACATATCAATTTTATACACATATCACTCAAATTGTCAATGAACTATATTTACCTAAATTGTATTTGACTACTACATGTATTGTCTTATGCAATACAATAACTAGTATACTAGTGATGTGCTTGAGCACAAATGGCGAGCGAGCCTGTGCACAATCGAAACTTCAAAAGAATCGATCAGTCCATTTCCAAAAGTATAATATAGCCATCATGACGATACTTTAGTTAACAAAAACAGAACTACTTACTTACCTCAACTTCAGGAGTATTGGTATTTTCTGTACGAAAAAAATGATGTGGAAGTAGGTTACTCCATAGAATTATCAGCAGCACCGGAAATAGCGTATGCAACCACGCTGAATTTGTTGGTTTTCCTGGGTAAAAGTGATAGCTCCAGGCTGTCTATCAGATCAGCTACTGGTGATGTGGGAAGCTATAAGTGTAAGCAGTACCACAGAAACACCTACAGGGCTGTGTTTAGGAAAAGGAAGCTGCACATGCTAAAGAGACACCGAATGCGCAGTTCCATACAATAGCCTGTTGGCAAGGAGGTAGGAGGAGGAGCACAAGTGTAGCCAAAGAGAGTGTGCCATTGAGTGGCTCAGGATTATTAACCTTGACGTACTGCAGCGAAATCAGCATCCATCTAGCTGTGATGGTTCAATCATTCTGAGTGGTGAAGTGAGACCGAGGTTGGCCTCTATTTTTTCTGGGAAGCATTCAAAGTGCAAAATGGGGATTTTGTGTGAAAGCTACATCATGGCTCGCTGCTACACTGGACAGATTAGTCACAGATCCAAGTGAAACAGAAGCTTGGTTGAAGTAAAAACCCGTACAGTGTACAGACTCCTACTTTGGCTACCACAGCCAAAATTCATCATTTTGCCTGAAAAGACAATAAATTGACAAGAGAAAAATCACGACTATTTTCAGCATATAGTATATAGCTATATTTTACACGAAGATATTGGTGTGATTTTGTTGTTAGAACAAACATTGATCTCCATGGATAACAAAGCTATAAAGATGTCTCATGGGAAGAAAAAGTAAAAAAAAAAGGACAATTTTTATTTCAAAGCATTAATTCCAGAACTCGTATGTCCAAAATATCGGAGGATTATGAGAGCCACACATATTTATCATTTGTGTATTATGACAAAATCTGTGGCAAGTACAGGTCAAGGCAACACCACAGGGTGGGCATAAAACCACAGGTTAAAACCACTACATGGGTAGCAGACCATATAATAATATTCATAATGTATTCAGTTGTGTGGGTGAACAGTGATAACAAGTATTTTTCAGTACCCTAGAGAAGAGAACTGCAATAATAATTATACATGAGTGGAGTAACTGTACAGATAAAACACAAATTTTGGCATACAGATTCTATGGTGAATAATAAGTTTTATTACTTTGTTCAGTATTGGCTGTATTTATAGATAAATAGGCCCAATTAAGTCGCCTCACGTTCTGCTCATGTGGTTCACCTAGTTTGAACGTGTGACTAAATCCCACTGAGTATAGAGAGGAAAAGGTGTGGTTTTATTTATTCCCATAGACTTTCTATTGACTTTTGAAATTGCACTTTCTTGCCAGCACTGAAGGTCTCAAGCCAAGCATTTTGACTGCTTCAATGCTAGTTTTTAAATGGTGCAAACCCCGGAACATAGCTACTTCCGTTCAAAATTTATTAATGGTCCTTACCACATCTACTCAGCCTAGACATACTCTAGGACTAAGACTTATAGGAAACCAATACCTGATAACTATTGTATTTTGCATAAATTGTTTAACACTCTCACCGGCAGTTAAAATTCAGTTATTTTATTTTTTCTATATGAATAATGTTTAAAAATAAATATAAAATCAGGAGTTCAAAAAAGTACCTAGCAACCATATATCACGTGAAAGTACACGTATTGTTCAACATTTTTGGTCAAATTTGGTTGCTTAGCAACAAACCACAAAGTGGTTTTGGTACCACAATGTAACTATATATCATAACAAAGTGATCTGTATGCTTCCAGTGCAATATTAGCAATTGTTTGTGCGTGATTAGATATTTTTTACTGTTATAATAGACAATTATCTAAGCCAGCAATGCTGTTGCTCACTGATGACACCAGGAGAGGCGTGACTGGTAGCTGGGCAATAGCTGGGCAGAAGAACATCAAGAATACAAGAATATTTTACTAACAATTCCAGTCCTCTGCACACACTCACTCCTCCCTCTAGCCACATTCTTACTCATACTCTTCCTTTTTCATCCATTCAATACTTTGTCAACCTTTCTTCATGCTTTCAACATAATCAGTATTACCATCATCTCAATATTCTAGACCTTGCAGAAGTAGAGACATCATCCTTTGAATGAATAGAAAGTCCAAAGTAATTCAGAGAGCAAAGGTGGCTAAGTCAAATCATTACTCATTGCTGGGAGTTTGTAAGAAAAGAGTTTACATCTGTAACCAAATTAGCGCCATATTCCTGGGAAAGCATTGGGCATAATAAAACTTACCGCCATGTTCCCGGGAAAACTATTGCTTACTTTTTCCCTCCAATATACTGCGTAAATAGCTGCTTTTCTTACCTGGAATATCAAGTTCCATATCCTCTTTGACATAGCTGCTGGTATGTTCGCTACCTACAGTGCTCTAGTAGCTCTCAAGTTGAAATCTAGAAGTTTCCTCAACTGGCAATGAAATGACAGCTTTAGCGAGCAAGTCCAACTCTCTATCCTCGACAGTACTACCTCTGCGGTAGCTATATAGCTCCTGTACCCTTCCCTCTCACGTTCGCAGTCGAAAACATCGTCGCAGACAAGATCCACCGCCTCAGTTGCAGACAAATTTATCGCCATTTTTCGAACTAACGTTAAGTTTATTTTTAGCCCTACCTTAGTTACGTAGTAGCTATTTCTATTCTAAAAATACATGCAATAGAACAACACATTAGCCGTGCTCTGGACGCTGCAGCTAAGCTTTAGCGTTTATCGTTTAGGGGGGAAATATTTTTTCCCGCATTACGTCATCCTTGAGCGCCTATAGGCGCTTGTGTCGGTGAAAGGGTTAATAGGTAGTGAAGTGACAGTAGAGATAAGCATATATTAGGCTCCGCATCAAAAGAATTTTGAAGGTAAAAAGCAACAAAAACATTATACATTATTTAAAAGCTTTCTTTAGCTAAGTAGTAGTTGCAATGCACAGTACTTTCACACAACTGAATATACCTACACAAGACTTGCCTTTGTGGTTACTCAAGTGGAGAATGAATTTTCAAGTAAATACTGTTGCGTAGGGCTTATAACTGTGACAAATAGAGTATTAACTTGCCACTGCCATTAATTCGAATAAAAATGGAACTCGGGTAAGTTTATGAGTTTTAACTGCACCCACAAAAGAATTCAAAGCGGTAAAAACAATTTAATTACTAGGATGATATGGGTAATGATCAATAAACTAGAGGATTCTGTTTAGTGAAGTTTGGGACAGGGTCAAACAACGAGCTAACGAGAGGGTCAAACAACGAGCTAACGAGAGGGTCAAAGTACAAAATGACATACATACGTCCCCACATATATATAAACAAATATCCCCAATTCTCAATTCGACACCACTGTATAGTGGCTCACTCGCTTCGCTCGCCAACAATACCTTGTGCTGCTTTTTTCTCATGTAGCCACTCTTTACCAAACTACAAAGCCAGAGTAAGGTCTGATGTCAGACCTATAAGCCTACTCATCCCAGACAGCATATTACATGATCATTTAAACAATGGCATTCAGCATAAAGGATCTGGCTACAAGTTAATGCCCTGATGAGTACCTACACTTCATATGTACCACTGGCACATTGTCATTAGTTATTACCTGGCTGAAGAATTTCAATCACATCTTCATAATTCTTCTTTACTTCAGGGGCAGAGATGATCGAGATGAAGGTCTGCAAATGGCTCGCTTTAATTCGAACTTTGTCCAGTAGACAAGAAATCACGAAACTGGCTTTGTCTGCAGAAGACACCTTCACCTCAGAATCCTTTAATTTCTCATAGATATCGGGTTTTATTAGGCAATACTCGTTCAGTTTTTCTAGAATGGGCGAAATACTATCTTTTAAAGCTAACTCGAGATTTCTTCTATTGTGCTTCAAAAGAAGAACTTCAGGACATTCTTCCTCCATACTCTACCGCCGAAGCCCAACAAAAATAAAATAACAACTTTGATCAGCTCGTTCTTCCCTCTCAGGCTCCGGTGCAACAATTGGTGTGTACGGATGGTCAAATAACAAAAACAAAAAAAACAAAAAAAACAAAAAACACGGTACCTTACCCGCTTTTTAACTCACCAAGAGCCGCCTGCGGTTGATTGTTGGGCTTAAAAAACAGGCGCACACAATCCCGCCTACAACCTCGCAAATTATAGTTGGCCGATCTCGTGGCTTTTATTGCGTAATCAAAGCAGAAGAGGCGCTCGTGGCCCGAGTTGGTATGGCTAGCAGAGCAGGCACAAAGAGGAAGCAACAGCTTTCTGCAGCAAGGTAGAAGAAAAGATGCTACTCCAGTAGAGGTAACTATAGCAAAACATGATAACATTGATATTTGAACATCATATATTATTTACAGAAACAATCTGTCAACAGTCATGTTTTGAATCATTCTAAAAATATATACTTACTAGTGGTGTGCTTGAGCACAAATGGCGAGGGAGCCTAATACTACACTAAACTTCTAACACTCAAGCTACTAAAAAAAAAGTCGAGTTTTAAAATTACGTATTATACGGTAAAGGCATTCAATACCATAGTAACCACTCCCAGCAACTGTTTGAATTGAAACAAAATAAGCAACAAAAAACAAGTCACTTTCTTTAAACTTTTTCTTTGTGATATTCTTAAATGCACAATACTTTCACATAACTGAACATACTTACGCAAGACTTACCTTTGTGGTAAGTCTAGTGGACAATGAATTTTTAAGTAAATACTGTTGTGTACGGCTTATAATTATGACAAATAGCGTATTAATTTACCACCACCACTAACTCGAGTAGAAATAGAACTCCAGTAAGTTTTTGAGTTTAAACAGCACCACGCAAAAGAATTCAAAGCGGTAAACAATTCAATTTCTAGGATGATACGGGTAATGATCGATAAACCGGAGGATAGTGTTTAGTGATGTTGGGGACCGGGTTGAACGCTGGACTAACTCGAAAATACGAGAGTCAAAGTACAAAATGACATACGTACGTCCAAACATCCCCAATTTTCAATTGTGTTACCCCTGAGAGTGTCTCGCTCACTTAGCTCGCTCGCCAATAAATATATTCATGTAGTGTATGACACACAAAAAAATGAATGCTTATGTGCATGGTTATATATCATAAAAAAAGTAATAAATATTTTTGTTTTTAGTCTAAAATTTATTCATTTTTCGAAGTCAGCATAAAATTACACGTTTTTTGATAAGTCTGATGTACAGTCTCATCTATAATGTTGTACAGGTCCTGAGTTGGTTAGTCATGATGGAGGTGACAGAAATCTGTCTGTATCCCCCAGCACAGGTCCATCTGTGTCCCCAAGCGCAGATCCGTCTGTGCCCTCCAGCACAGGTCCGTCTGTGAACTCCAGTGCAGGTCCGTCTGTGCCCCCCAGTGCAGGTCCATCTGTGCCCCTCAGCGCAGGTCCGTCTGTGCCCCTCTGCACAGGTCCGTCTGTGCCCCTCAGTGCAGGTCCGTCTGTGCCCCTCAGCGCAGGTCCGTCTGTGCCCCTCAGTGCAGGTCTGTCTGTGCCTCTCAGCGCAGGTCCGTCTGTGCCCCTCAGCGCAGGTCCGTCTGTGCCCCTCAGCGCAGGTCCGTCTGTGCCCCTCAGTGCAGGCGCAGTTTCCTCTAGAGAATCCGGCACTGATATTCCTGGGCTGACTGATAGTGAGTATGGCACCACCATCTGCAAGTTTCATGTTCCCTGAGGCATAGCCGGCTAGTTTTTCTGGATCAGCTGTAGCAGATGTGCCTAGAATTATGTTAAACAACAGTGAAGGTATGTTTAATTAATTGTGTTATTTCATTTTCTTTGTCTTTCTTGGGATGAACACGTATATAAAAAAATATCAAAATTGTAATCTGTCTACTGTGTGTGTATATATGCATCAGGGCTTCACATGCAGAAGGGGAGTAGCCCTGGACTTTTTCTCCCCCAGAGAAAGTTCCCCCCTCCGCCGAAAAATCTGAATTTTTAATTATAATCATAGATCTATTCTTATAAATCAATTCATCAATCAATAAATAAAATAAGTTAATAATAATAAATAATAATAATAATAATTTTTAAATTTAATTTTTTACTAACACTTACAGTGTCCAACTTTGATGACAGCGAGTTCATGGAAGATGACGATGGCTTATTTGCAGAGGAGTTTGACAGCACCCTCAAAGATGACTTGATAGACCGCTTGTCCCTGCTCTGTGATGACATCAAGTTCCTCACATGATTACATGATTTCAACATGCACATCTACTGGCACAGTCAGTTTTTGTCATTCCGCAAGCCTTCAGATTCACCATTCTAGCTGTTCATGGAAACAGTACTATCCAGTCTTATCGATTCTTATCAGTGGTCATTTATACGCTAATTACGCTCACTTGAGTAGTCTGCTGCTAGGTCTGCCAAGTTGCTCAAGCACTCAGTAGCACAGAATCATTCAGAAGTTGGAAGATCATGCCAGTGATCTGGCTGAGTGGTCTTGTGAGAGGGTGCGAGAGGATGTCCGGGACCAGGGAGATGCTAGTCGGTGGATGGCAACATTCGATAGATTCTACCTCACCCGAGGGCATTACTCGAACAATTCATCAGCCACACTTCATGATTTTACTTCCGGTAAAATTGCATACTTCACCCATCGGACTAAGAGAGGGAAAGTCAGTAACTGGGGTGGCACATCAGCAGGAGCAGAGACTGATATGCTGGATGAGCTTCTTGGAAAGAGCAAGCAAGATGGGTTTTTTTCAATTCAGGAGTTGGTGACAGACAAAGACTCGTCAGTAAATGCCACATTTTTCCATTACTCCCTGAGGGAACGTTGATGTACTGTCACAACCATTGTGCAAAGACTGCACAAAAACCTTGAAAAAATAAAAAAGACTAAGTGTGAGGTACGAAGCAATTTTTATTATTGACTAAATAATTCATATTTACCTATTCTTGCAATGTCCGTGTACTGCAGTAAATTTGCACTGTAAGAGAATGACAGAGAGCTTGCTACATTCTTGCAAGACTGCGCTCAGCAACCTGATATTACAGGCAGCTAGACTATTTAATAGAACTAGCTACCCTGATAGCTAGCCAGGTGTAGCAACTTTCAGAGAGTTTATTTTAGTAGCATAAAACCATAATATTTCGGCTTGTGGAGCCTTCTAGTGGTTACTGAACTAATGAGGGTGACTGTACAAGGAATTTTATATAAACAGATGATACAGAACAAGTGCCCCTGGGAATGTTACTTGGTGTTGGGAGGTGTGAAGGTGTAATCGTAATTGAGACAGTTAATTAGTGGCAGTCATTCTCGAGGGGCCTTGGAGGCCGGAGAGGACCCTCGAGAATGACTGCCACTAATTAACTGTCTCAATTACGATTACACCTTCACACCTCCCAACACCAAGTAACATTCCCAGGGGCACTTGTTCTGTATCATCTGTTTATATAAAATTCCTTGTACAGTCACCCTCATTAGTTCAGTAACCACTAGAAGGCTCCACAAGCCGAAATATTATGGTTTTATGCTACTAAAATAAACTCTCTGAAAGTTGCTACACCTGGCTAGCTATCAGGGTAGCTAGTTCTACTAAATAGTCTAGCTGCCTGTAATATCAGGTTCTTGTCGTAGGCTACCAGGCTAGTAGTAACACCCCTAAAACCCTCACCATCGGCTACGGGACTCCAGTGACTTCTACTAACATGTCTACAAAGAGATTCAGAGACCACAGCATAGGTCCACATCAGCCTGTCAGAAGACCCCCCTACAAGGAAAGCCGCTACCATAGCTCAATTCACTATCGCAACTCCAGGCAGAGCTACCCCAGGCCGAACCTTACGGAAACAGACCGCAAACTCCTTAATACCAGGAGACAATACAAGAGACAGGCATCTTATTTCTATACCGGGATATATCAGCACCTCTTCCTGACAGCCTGCGAAAATCTCAATCTCTGCCCAAGAGGCCTCAAACTGAGGAAACAGTTGATGACAATACAGCCGGACAGCACTGCCATCAAGGCAGACTTCAGGGCTATCCTCCACAGAGCTGAAACAAACCTGTCATCTTGACTCAGCAAACATCTCCTGCGAGTTGCAAAAAACTCCCAACAACAGGCTCTACACCTAAAACAAGAGATGAACGCTCTCACACAGAATGCTAGCGCCAACGAAATCATTCCCCATGAACGATTCCTATCAGCAACAGAAGCCAACCTGTCCAGAGACAGCTCGAACCGCCTAAGGGATGCACGAAGAAAACTCAATGAACTGCTGGGTCGTCCTCCCAAAGACCAGTCAGACAGGCACATCCCCAAAGTAGACCTGTTTGACAGACACCTCACCCTCCAAGTTCAAACACCACGGCGACAGCAACAATCCACTCATCCGGATGGTACACGTCCCTCAGTGCAATGTGACACACACCTTCCCAGGCCACCCCTCTCACCACAGCCGTCAGCTGCCACCCCTAGCCAGCCAGAATTCCAATCCCCTCTGGCCAACACATCCAAGGACCTTGCTTCTGCTCAGACAACTCCCTCTGCTCAAACAGCTCCTGCTGCGTTGGGCCCCACACCATCCAAGCAGAGACTACCTCCAGGACACGGAAAAGCCAAAGCCAAGGACCCAGCCCCATCATCTGTCCAACAGCATCTGAGAAACCTACCTGCTCCTCCCCCTCTCTTCCTATCCAACAGACGCAGACAAAAATATCTGGAAGAACATCAGAGCCTGGAGCGTCCCGCACACCCCAGTACCAATACAGTGCCACAACCAACTCCTCCCATGCCTGGACCTGCCCCGCCTCTAGCTCCTCCTGCACCAGAACCAGCCCCTACCCTGGAGGAAGACTCTCCCATGGAAGATAGACCAAAGCCACCACAAGACTCAGCGCCAGATGAGAGTACATCAAGACTTTCCAGGCTACCAAAAGACTACAAGCATGGGATACCCAACCCAAAGAACATCCCCCAGTGGCGACAAGCGGTCTCCACCAACCTGATTAGCACATCAATTTGCTCTAACCCTGTTCTGAACCTGTCGTCCAAACTCCTGAGCAGGGAAGAACAAGAAGTACTGTTGTTGGGCCTGCGCTTCGCACCGACCCCCAGAAAGGTGCCAGACCCCCTGGAGTACTTTGAATCCTACCACAAGCAGTGCAGTAAGATGTACAACAGCCTTATCAACAAGAAACCAGACGAACCACTCCCAAACTTAATAGAGGAACATTTAACAGCAGTAAAATCGAGACTCTCAGAACTGGCCGAACTCAAGTCCAAGCCTCCAGAAGAACACATCAAGAGTTGCCAAAACATGTCAAAGGCCCACCAGGCGGCGTTGACCAACCTCAGAACAGATAAGTCCCTGACCATTAAACAGGCTGACAAAGATACTTGTGTTGTCATACAAGACACCGTAGACTATCTGCGTGAAGGCCTACACGAACTTGAGGACAAGTCAACCTATGAGGAGCTAACATCTGACCCTTCACTAGAGACAGCTGAAGCCGCCAACATCCTAGTAGCCAAATACAGAGAAGAAGGACTCCTACAGCAATACCAAGCTGAAAGATACACCACAACCATTGGGGATGTCAGACCACAGAGGCTTTACTTCCTCAGAAAGGTCCACAAGACCCCCCACAAGCTGAGACCGATTGTAAGCTGCTGTTCGGGTCCTACACAGAAACTTTCCCAACTCACCAACACCATTCTTCGGGATTACCTTCACACAGTTCCATCGCTAATTTCTTCCTCAACACAGGTAATTCATGCTGTGGAAAGCCTGAAGATTCCGGAGCCCTCCAGACCCACCCTCCTCCTGGCCACACTGGACGTCAGGGCCCTTTACCCTTCCATACCACACGGAGTGGGTGTCACCATGGCCCTCCAGCAAGCGATGCCCACCAACCCCCCCATCAGCAAAGAGCACAGACTCAAACACATGTTACGGGAAATGCTTTTGCTTATACTCAAGGGCAACACCTTTGAGTTTGGAGGCAAACACTTCCGCCAGATCAAGGGAGCTGCCATGGGCACCCCAGTGGCACCCACCTTGGCCAACCTCTTTATTGGCAAAGTTGAAGCGACAGCTCTGAACTCGTGGCCAGGAACTCCTCCCCTCCTGTGGTTGAGGTATATTGACGACGTTCTCCTTCTTCTCGTAGACACCCCGAGTGTGTTGCTGAACCTAGTCGAACACCTAAACAAACAAGTGGCTTCAATCAAGTTCACAGTCGAACACAGCACTGAATCGATAGACTTCCTCGACGTGACGCTGTTCAAAGGCCCCCGGTTCCGCCAGACTGGTCAACTGGATGTACGTCCCTTCTCAAAGGCAATAGATCCACACGCCTACGTGCATTTCTCCTCTGCTCACCACAAGTCGGTGATGGTAGGCACAGTGAGAGGAGAGATCATCAGAATGCTCAGACGCAGTTCTAGCCCAGAGATCTTCGCAGCTGGCATAAGCGACCTGGAACAATGGTTTCTAGCGCGAGGTTATCCTAGGAAACTGCTCAGAGAACAGGTAGCATCAATCAAGTTCTCAGAGAGAGAAGGATGTCTCCGCCACCGGGAAAACAGGACCCTCCCGGATATGACAACTGTCTTGTCTGTCAGGAACCACCCAGCCATCGCCTCATCGGACATATATAATGCCCTGTACGATGATGATTTACCGTTCCGCCCATTGGTCACCAGAAGAAGACCCCCGTGCACTTCAGACCTCATCATCAGAGCTCAGACATCCACAGTGGAAGCTGCTCACAACTACCAACTAAGAAGTAGAAGATCATAAAACAAGTAATGGTTTCACCTCTCCCCTCTCTCTTTATTTTGTAACTCTCTCCGTGGCACCCCTGGGCCTTTCCAGGGGTTGTCATTCTCAAGGGTCCTCTCCGGCCTCCAAGGCCCCTCGAGAATGACTGCCACTAATTAACTGTCTCAATTACGATTACACCTTCACACCTCCCAACACCAAGTAACATTCCCAGGGGCACTTGTTCTGTATCATCTGTTTATATAAAATTCCTTGTACAGTCACCCTCATTAGTTCAGTAACCACTAGAAGGCTCCACAAGTCGAAATATTATGGTTTTATGCTACTAAAATAAACTCTCTGAAAGTTGCTACACCTGGCTAGCTATCAGGGTAGCTAGTTCTATTAAATAGTCTAGCTGCCTGTAATATCAGGTTTTTCTCTGGAGTCATATGTCATGAGTCACACACACAAACATACATTGTCAAAACCCATGTACTCTCTCACAGGTTGTTTAGCTCAGAACTAGTAACACTTTCTTCTGAATAGGCTGCTCCCTCTGCAGTCTTGACCCTGAAATTTCTTGATTGTCTCCTTTTTGGTTTTTCTTGTTTTCAGCATCTCACACTCTGTTCACTATATAAAACATTGTATCAGTTTGTTCTTTTTAGTTGTGTTTCCACTAGAAGGCCATCAAAGGCCGAGAATTTATGGAACTTATATTAAGGACTTCTTAAAGCTGAGCACCTGCATGGTCTTTGAACTTCAGTTCAATTTAAAAGATTTTTCTCTGGAGTCATATGTCATGAGTCACACACACAAACATACATTGTCAAAACCCATGTACTCTCTCACAGGTTGTTTAGCTCAGAACTAGTAACACTTTCTTCTGAATAGGCTGCTCCCTTTGCAGCCTTGACCCTGATTGTCTCCTTTTTGGTTTTTCTTGTTTTCAGCATCTCACACTCTGTTCACTATATAAAACATTGTATCAGTTTGTTCTTTTTAGTTGTGTTTCCACTAGAAGGCCATCAAAGGCCGAGAATTTATGGAACTTATATTAAGGACTTCTTAAAGCTGAGCACCTGCATGGTCTTTGAACTTCAGTTCAATTTAAAAGATTATTATTATTATTATTATTATTATATTTATAATTATCATCATCATCATCATTATTGTTATAATTATTATTATCACTATTATTATTAAATTAGTTCAATTCTGATGGTACTCTGTACACAATGGATAATGGCTTCACCTGCAAGGAACAGGTTGCTGGATTTGTAGCTCTCATTGCAGAGATGGCTGCTCGACCTCAGGACTGTGTGTTTCATATTGTGGCAGGTTGACAACCAACACCGTTGAAGGTTTTCATGGCATGGCACTGGTGTATAGAGACAAACGGACTGATCTTGGTCCAGTGCATTGCGCCTGCAAAACCAACCTGGCCATTTGTCACAAAGTATACAACTTGTACAAAATACATTAGCTATGAGGTAATATAAAATAATATGTGTTGACTAATAGAACATAGCTGTTGTGCCTAATGTGCATGGGAGAGTTGTAATTGTGATTGTTTATATAATCGATCTCAACAACAGTCCGCAGTTGTTACCCTTTACCGAGTCTAATACAATGAAAGGTAAAGGGAATTGGAAACCAAAAGCGCTCTTGTGTGTGTGGACCGTTATATTATGGCTAGGCTCATGCACGAGTACAGTGTACATTGGCACGTTCTAAAATATAATTAATGTTCAGGTGAAAATTAATACACTCTATTGTACAGCAAGAATCATTCCCTTCCATTCGAAGAGTAAGCAAGGCAGTCTGTCTCAAAGCACATTCTAATTCAGATTAGTTAGCTAGGTCCTCCTGCCCGCTGCTATAGAAGAAAAGGTACGGCCAAGTAATTGAGATGTGCCTGTGTTCGTAGTGGAACATCTTGTTCAAGTGTCTTCCCAATGACAGTGGAATGTGCCATAATCGCCCACACCAACAGCCATCTAATCACTTAAACCATGCTATTAATAGTCTGACGTAGCCAGACCCTTTACCAAACCGCTAGGCCAGACTAGGCTGCTATAAATTAAAGTTCGAACCCCACTACGGCTAACTCTTCTACTAACCAAGCAGGGTTGTTGCAAAAGGTCGGGTTTTTGGCCGACCAACTTTCTGCAAACTTGGTAGGTGCGGCTTCGCATGGTCTTTCAGAAGACCCTTGTTGACCAGCTGTTTAAAAAACAACTAATAATTGGTTTGATAGTAGTACACTCTTGAAGCAAAATGCGCTGTTTTATTTATTGATTGATTTGCTATACTTGTGTCATGTGATTTATGTTTTAGTAAAGAAGTTTAGTTTTAGTTATAGTATTATGCCATTCTTCTCTAATTCAGTTATAGTTATATTTTCCAATTTTAATTATAGTTAACTAAACGTTTTTCTTATTGATTATAGTTTTTACTATAAAAGTTTTTTTCCAGTTATAGCTATTTGCTTAAATTATAGTTTTACTAAAATGGTTTTATTCAAATTATAGCTATATTAATTGTTTATACTATAATGATAACTTTTAAATCTGATAAATTATTTTATATTACTAAAATATAAACTGTGTAGCTTTGTGTACGAAATGTGTGCAATATTTTAAATTTACATAAACAAACTTCTAATAAACCACACCTACTTCCTGGCCAGACCAACTTGAATTAGCTTGCTACGGCCCTGTCATGTTATGGTGCTGCCTACAAGCAATTCTTCTAGTGTCCATGCGAGCTCAAGCAGCCAGTCAATCGACCACCAAGCCCCTCACTCCAACCAGTGAACTATCATCATTATCCTCCATCCTGCAAGCCTCTGCATGTGCCTAAAGGGGCTAGGGATAATTGGGCTAGAGTCCAAGAAGATTGTCAATTAGCTGTAAGTGGATATCCTGATGGCGGCATCCTCTCTCTCTTTGACTCGCATCTTTATGGTGTCAAAGTGCATCTCATGCTGGCAATCGTATAAGAGGAGTGAGATCCCAAAGCTAGTGAAAGCATGTATAGCTCATTAGCAAGCTGGGGAGCTGAAAGCCCTTTGGTCAGAGGTATTAAAAGAGGCACAACGCCTAGGGAATGGTTCAAATACCTATAAATCTATGTCACAGAGGGAAATGTACATCTGCAGAGCCAAGATAGCTGTTCTTCAGGAAGGCCAGTACAGTAAAGTCCTAAAAGCACTCACTCATCCGGACTAGCTGAGCCTTCTCAATCAATTGTCTAGGAGATGCAGTTGTAACACCCTCAAGCTCCTCCTTCCACCAGGCCCAGTACCTTCTGTCCATCTCGCCGAACAAGCAGTCCTGAGGGGTGTCAAGTCATTCCCTAATGGGTCTGCACCTGGGACCTCCAGTCTCCGCCCAAGCCATCTTAAGCAGACAGTGGGTTGCTCCTCCCCAGATCAAACTAACCAATTTTTGACGTCTTGCCCGTTTTGTTAACATCCTGGCTCCAGGCTGCACACCAGTTTCTGTTATCTAACACCTGTGGACATGGAGCAAGAGTATAGTCAGACCAAAAGGAATTAAATTATAGAGAGAAGGTGATTGAACCATTTCAGAGCCCTGTAGCATACATTTGGCCTAAAGCTACATAAACTTTTAAAATTGGTGAGCAGAGTGATGAATGGCAAGAGAAGTTGTAGTTGTGTCAAGAGATCCAGAGGGAGAAGAGAAGGTATATTTTTTTGTTAAGCTTAGGTTGAAAAAGGCAGGTAAAAATGTAAATTGGGTACAGAAACTTCACATAGCCATGAGTTGGTGCAGATGTGATTAGCTTTTGCACAAGTTGTGAGATTTGCCAAAATCGAATAAAATTATTGCCAGGAATCAAGGGTCTCAGTTTGTGGGTAGCTTGAGTAAGCAATTACATGAGAATCTGGGCATTAACAAAAATAATAATTCTCTATATTGCCCTGAGACAAATGGTATACTTGAGAGAATGCATGGGATGCTTGAATCTATGTTGAGAAAAACAGTTTCCACAAGGAAGGATTGGGAAGAACAATTGCCATTCAGTTTGCTTGCTCTCAGATCTGGTTTGTCTTCATGTGAGCCTGTATTTGGTCATGCAGCCAGAACACCTTTGGATGTGCTACATCAAGGGTCAGTTTGAACCGATTTTTCAGAATTGGATGCTGAATAGGGGTTAAACTAGTGATGTGCTTGAGCACAAATGACGAGCAAACCTAAAACTACACATTATTAATTTTTAACTTCAAACACTCAAGCGACTAAAATAAAGTCGAGTATTTAAATTACGTATAAATAGCTATACAGTAAAGGCATTTAATGCCACTGTTTGAATTGAAAAAACAATAGCAACAAAAAACAAGTTACGTTATTTAAACTTTTTCTTTATGGTATTCTTAGTAGTAATTGTAACGCACAATACTTTTACATAACTGAACATACCTACGCAACACTTACCTGATACGGGTAATGATCGATAAACCAGAGGATCTGTTTAGTGAAGATAGGGATGGGCCGAACATCCAGCAAACACAAAAATACGAGAGGGTCAAAGTACAAAATGACATATGTACGTCCAAACATACAAACTCCCCGATATTCAATTGTGTCACCCCTGTAAGTGTCTCGCTCGCTTCGCTCACTCGCCAATTACTAAGAAATCACTTGAAAGCAATGCATGAAGTTTCAAGGGAAAGAATGACAATAGCCAATAAGGAGAGGAAAGAAACATTATGAAGTTGAGAGAGACGCTCAAGATAGGACCCCTATCTCTATACTGAACCTCAACTGATAGCTTGATCCACACGATGGCGCTTGATGTACTAACTTAAGGTCTTGTATTCTAGCTAGATATCTTCATAATATAATTCTTAGGTACAGTACATGACTGAGATAACTTATGCTATTATAATATGGTGTTATCACATGGTATTTCTCTGCATATTACTGCAGTTACTATGGAGGCTGTGGGTGAGGAAGAAACATCAGCATTTTTAGCTGTTTTTAAGGAAGACTTGAGTAGCACCATAAGTGCAGTTGCACATTAAAAGAGCTTGCTTACCAACTTATCATGAGTTAAACAAGTACACTTTTCATTTAAAATCAGCAGTTAATTAGAAATTGGAAACTTATAGAGATTGAGGGAGAGATACAACAAAACTTTGCCAGTGTGCAGGTAATGTTTAAAAAACATGGTTATGCTATTAACTTGGTTATGAACATCAATTAATACACACTGACACGTGCATAAGACTCTGTTCATGGTGTATGGAGACACATTCTTGGCAGTGGCTGGTAAGCAACCAATTGTAGAATACTACATCCTCCTCATAGGCTAAGTTTGTTTGTTTTTGACAGCATATTGCTGTGTAGTAAACTCTGAACTTACTCAATTTCTCACTTTCCCCAGCCTTTTCTATATTATGTATCTCTTACCATATAATCACGTGTATCATTTGGTTGGCAGCTAATAAAACTGAGTATTGTGAAACTGTGAGTAATTCTAGTTGGAGGTTAGCTATATTTTCTCTAGTCCTCTACATTGGTGACCCTGGCGGTCTTCAGACATTTCTTGCTATGTCTAGCAATGACAGCCCTGGAGAATTGGCAATTCCTTCTACTTCCTGTTTGCACTGTTTGCCTTCCACAGCTCCATGAAGAATGTACATGAGTTGTAAATGACTACATAAAACTTATAAACCCATTCTCTCTCCTTTGCTGTACACACCTAATCTATTGTGATGCCAAAACAATTAAGCAGGTATATCTGATTTAGCAATTCAGAAACCTAAGCAAAGTAGATATCTTACGTTCACCTTAATGTTTGTTGTAACTAAAACATTATCAACATAATAAAATAGTCCCCGAATCTCTTGATAATACTGAATAATAATTTTATGTAGAAGGGTGCCTGTTTTAAGAAAAGCAAGCAAAAAATCTTTTTCAAGTTGCAATGGAAGAGTTTTTTATGATGACCACTTGGGTATAACTCAATTAAAGTCCTTAGCAATGAGTTTATACATGTGGTGGCTGGGCTATTTACTCATATTGAAGATTACAAGCTGTGTGCCATGTCAATTCACCAGACATGCTTCACCCTATATGAGGCCACAGACTGTAAACGATTTGAAAAAGTCTGTTCATGCTTCGAACTCAACAGATCGACATTCTGTGGCAAGCCACTAGATTGGAGACTTTTTTATAAGCTATTTTCTTCATCATTCAAGTCTAAGGGCAAGCACCTCAATGACAACAACAGGACTTGTTTCCTGCTCAAAGCAAAGCAATGATGCTCACCAGGTTCCTCTTCTTCTCCTAAGGCTATACAAAGCAGTCAAGGCTCTCATCAACAATTACGGAAGTCCAGCCATAGTCTTTCCACATCAACCATAGTCTGTGAAACTGCAGATTTCAGTAAAGACTGTTTCACAAAGCTGCAACAGTATTTCCTTCTTCCATATGAGGCAATGAAGGAGATAAAGTCGGCCACTTATTCCCAGTATCTTGTAGCACTGGCCACACCAAAGATGAAGGAGGAGTGGATTAGACATAGCTATAGTCACATCCGACCTGCCCACTTTAGAGGATCTTTTTGTTTTCACTGAGCCTCTGGAGCATAAGATGGCACATATTGAGGAACCATATCCCAGGATAAATGCTTAGCTATCCTTCTTTTGGAGGTCCACTGGATGCCCTCATTGGAATTCTCAACTATGGCAAGTGCGTGCAGCTGGAATCCCTCACAGACACTGACATAGCTTGTTCAGCCTACTTTGTTAGGAATGACAGTCACATGTCCTATTGATTATGAGCCGCCCTGAAGATACACACACAACAAAAGACATACTCCCTGACAAACTACAATCTTGTGAAATCTTGAGAAATTTTTTTCTCATAAAACGCTAGAGGCACCCAAACTCAATCTTGCAGTTGAAGCAGCAGTTCATCACTTTGAGGTCACTCACATCATTGCCGATCATCCTCCATTGATCCAGGACACTTTAAAATAGGCTGTCCACTAAAGTCTTCCTGCCAGTCAGGCAAAAGTCAGCTCTCTGAGGAGATAACCTAGTGCAAACGATGCAGCAAGACTTGTGGCAAATATGGCAAGCAAATATAATTCCTAGAATCCGACACAAGTGGCTGACCAAGGGTATAGCTGGCCACTTGCCAAGATCACGGCCATATTCTCTGGAGATTATCACGTAAATTCTGTCGAAGTCCTGTGTCGAGAAAATACTTATCACCGACCTTCACACAAACTGGTCTTCCTCTTCGTGGAATATCAGCTTTCTGCTTCCAAGTATGTTCAGGACTCAATGAACAAGAGAAATAATTGTGCACTATCAACTTGCTAGCTACTTCACCATATGTGACCATATGCTCATAACAATATTCATACTCAAAACCTGACTTATATCATGTCACTCACATATTGTGCTATAATATTTCGTGAATTATGAAGTACCCAGTTTCTCAGTGAAGTAAAGATTTCGACTTCAGGCCGAAGTCCTCTTCAGGGGTCAACTGAAGTCAAACTCTATGGTGATATAATGAACATAATGTAAACAGCAAGATTACTGGAGGGTACGCTTACTGTTTATTATATCCTGAAGGGTGATTTGCATGCAGCATAGACAGCCAGCATCCTGGAGAGGCTCTAATAAACTTGTTTTTTGTCTGGTGTCACCTGCATGTGTAGAGCTTCCTTGATCTTTAATTAATGATTCTTACTGGCTCTGTCTACAACTCTTACCTCTTCCCATTAAGGGATGATGTTGCTGCCAAGCATTGATGAGAAGGCTTCATCTATTCCTGAACATGCCTGGCAGCAACATCACCTCATTGAATGGGAAGAGTTGTAGACAGAGCCAGTAAGAATAGTGAGTTAAAGATCAAGGAAGCTCTACACATACAGATGACGACACCTGACAACAAGTTTAACAGAGACATAGGATTAGAGCTTCCAGGGTGCTGTCTGTCTGTGCTGGGTGCAAATCACCCTTCAGGATATAATAAATAAGCGTGCCCTCCAGAAATTTTGCTGTTTACATTATGTTTATTATATCCATGGAGAGTTAGACCTCAGTTGACCCTGATGAAGGGACTTCGGCAAGAAGTTGAAACGTCGGGTAAAGTTTTCATTAACATAATATTGGCTGTTAGTATGAGAAAAATTTGCTATTATTTTATTAGTATAATACAATATTAGACAGCAATGAATAACATATGATGATTAGATAGATGTCAATAATGCTACTTCTGAAATTACAAAAGAATGAGGACTACTTGTTTGTAAAATCTATTTGCACGAATGTTATTATCGATGACCTCACTAAAATAAATGTAGTAAATCAAACTAAAATAATTATTACTAAAGACTAGTTATATGTTGTAAATTAAATATGCTGTACCCTTGTAGAACAGATATAGAAAGTTCCTTTGGCTCCATTTTTAAGTATCTCAAAAAGTGTCGAAGTTTTTCAGGAATTTCATCTATGGCCAAAATATTCTGGTTCTTCAGTTTTACTAGGAGTGCAAAATCTAAGCAAATGAATGGATCAAAAAGAAGAATTTTTTCAATGTGTATAACTTTAACTTGCTGATATGGTAATGTTCTTTCTTTTATCTCCTTCTTAAAACAGTCTGACAATTCACGTAATTTAAACTTTGATCTATTTTGCATCAAATTTTTTGCAGGAAAATACATGTATTCCTGTTCAGTGTTTTCCTGGAGAAAAGTATTATTTCTTATTCTTCTTATTTCTCGAATAATCTCACATTTGTACTTAGTAAAGTCATAAAGAGCATTGTCTTGATTTGAAGAGGAATGCATAATAAGGCATAACTTGTTACCATCACAAAATTCAACTGAAACCTCGATTTCATCAGATGTACACCAGTATAGGCCAGTCTTCCATATTCTCAACTTCCCCTTATAATGGCTGTTGTCTTCACGAGTATAATTGAAGGCTAAATTAAGAAGCAAACTGTTATGAAAATTAAGTCAAAATTACTCTCGGATTCCAATGACCATACTACTGAATGTGGGCCACTTGGTTCAATGTAAGCATCTTGGTCTTTATTTTTCTTGATTAATGAAGGAATGAATAAGATTTCACTGTCTTTTAGGTTGTCCTGAAGTGAAATATCACCCAGTTGTGTTTTTGATACTTTTATGCAAAACCCAGCACTCAATAGATAAGGAATTATAACATTTGCATCAACTTTTAAATCTTGTTCCGAAATGAACTTAAAGAGGTCTGTATCGGGGATCAAACCAATATTATTACTTATACATAGGCTATGTGTGCCGCTTTGTATTTCTACTGGTACTAGAAAAGACATAACCTGGCTGTGCAAAAATGTCTCCATTTCATTGCTGACAATCCAACAATCTTCTTTGTTGTGGCTATTTAATAGGAGTGAAATTTCTCCAAAATTATGTAACTCATCTAAACAATTTGACAAAGAACGATCATCTTGTGGAATGATTTGATGTTGGTATTCATTTTTGTAGTGAGTGAAACGAATCACTCCTTGCTCAAGTGTAAATTCTTGGTCCTCTCTAACTCTTTCCTTGAATTCGCTAAATTTCATAGCAAAGTTTGGATAATTTGTATTCAAATAATGAAGCATTAGTTTAGCCGTGTGAGACAATCCAATAGATTTTAAATAAAAAAATGTTCCTTCAAAGTAATGTCGTAATTTGTTCAGTGGTTCCAAATCATGAATTGTACCATTCAATGTTATTTCAAGATCATTTTTTATAAATTGAGAACTAAGCTTACGTTGAAAATATTGAAAAATACCTCCTTCTGTATTTACATCAATTTGTTTTATATCTGAGTGAGTACAGACCAATATTGCATGGACAGGTTTGATGTTTTCATGGAGGTGTTTAGAAAGAAAGTCTACCCATCTGTCAATTTGCTTTTTCATCTCTTCAATTAAGTCTGTACTTTTTAAAACCACTAATATAAACAGTGGTAAAGGAGTAAGAGATTTAAATGCAGATAACAAATGACCTTGGAGAGATAGTGACCTAATCATTTCGTATTCTAAATGTCCACCAAAATCTTTAAAGTCATAGTACATATCTTGAAAGTAAGTCTTGCTGCTGTAAACTCCGATGGTACTTTTAATTTCATCACATTTAGACTTTTGTTTATTCAATAGCATTCGGTTGATTGCATCAATCAAGGTGGTTTTGCCAACTCCTGAATCTCCAAAAACAAATATTTTCAAGGAAGGATATAATTTTTTATCTGATGGTAACGTTGTATTATTCTTAGAGTGTGCTCCATGAGAAATGAGGAAAGGAATGGCATCACTGTTGTCATGAGACCGATACATTCTTATAGAAGACACGCTGTCACGGTCTTCATTTAGTTCACAACCTTCAGGGTGATGAAGTAACTCCCAAATCATTCGATCATTTCCAATGCTACAAGCATAATGAAGTGGTGAATATTTACTCGCATTTAAAGCATTAACATTTTTATCTTGAATTTTTAAGCTCAAACGAATTACTTGGTCCCAAATTTTGTTTTTTTCAGGGGTTTTCTGATAAATGTCTTTCATCTTCAACAAAGCTATATAGTGAAGAAGTGTGTTATCATGGGTATCATGTAGGTCTAAAAAATTCTTGTAACATGTTTCATCAGAAAGTATAGACTTTATAAGTGTGTAGTATTCCATAATTTTTTCATTTGTATAGCTAATTCCATTTGTGACGTGAATAAAGTAAAATAAAACAGGCATATTTATACTATCATGCACTCCACTTAAATACTCATTTACAGCCCAATAGTAGAATAATACATGTTTCCAATTATGCACCAACTTTTGAAAAAACTCAATATCATTATGTGCAAAAATTTCATGTAAAGGAGTATGATTGTCAATGTTACATAACGATGTGTAATCAACTGTTTTTATTTCATGATAATATTCAAGCAAACAAAGAAGATTAGGCATGTGTCGATTAGCAGTAGCAATGTGAATAGCTGTATCACCTGTACGTTTATTTTTTGATAGAACTTTTATTAATTTTTTTGGACAATAATAATCGAAGAATGCTTTCTCCATTCTCGAATGCTGCAACTATATGGAGCAAGTTGTTGCCTTCTTCATTCCTTCGATCTGAGATGTCTTCAGTAACCTTTTCTAAGAGACGAGTCAGCAAATTGAATTCTTTATTGATAGCAGCAAGGTGCAGAGGAGTATTTCCCATTCTGTTTATTATTGTCACAGTACATTTCTCTATACACTCCTCTGCTAATTCTTCATTATAATTAGAACAAACAAGATGAAGCAATGTATTATTATCCTTTAAGTTTTGCGCATCTAGATAACACCCATGAACTGTTAACAAAAATTTAAAAACTTTAATATTATTTTGATAGTAAGCAGATTGCAATGGTGTGAGATCAGTGAAGCTGTCAACTAAATTTATATCATTTTTGATTTTATAAACATATTTTTCAGCACTATTTACATTTATGTATTGTGCTATACTAAGATCTTGCAAGGATAATATCACTTGAAGCAGAGTCTGCTTTAATTCATTTTGATTTTCATCAGGATAACTTTCCTGACTCAGAACCATATCCAAAAGTTCCAAATCTTTCAATCTTCCAGCAATATAAGCTAAAGTTTCATTTTTTTTATTGTTTAGGCACAAATTACTGCCTTTCAAAATACGTATCATATTATTTCTCGATTCAGGCAAACGAAATGCATTAAACATTGGTGTTTCACCAAAATAGTCTGCTGCATCCAATGTTCTTTTATCAAATTTTGTATGCGATAAAATGTCTTCAGCAAACTTCATTAATTCATAATTAGAAGTGGCAATGTGCAAAGGTGTTTCACCAAAAACATTTTTTCCATTAACATCAGCATTATTAGAAGCCAACAAATAGTGGAAAATGTCATATCTGTTGTAGAGCACAGCAATATGTAAAGGTGTTTGATTCAGTTCATTCTTTTCTAACGCAGAAAACCCTTTACTAATTAAAAACATTGCAATTTCAGTCAGACCCCATTCACAAGCCAAATGCAAGCAAGTGTTTCCCATATGGTTTTTTGTCATAATAAATCCGTTATTAACTGATAAGTCATTCATTAATAATTCATAAATGTCTTTTACAATGTTGAAAACTCCTGAAATGCATGCAGCATGAAGTAAAGTATCTCCGTTATTATTACGTATAGTTATGTCTCCAAAACCACACAAATCTCGGTAATAATGATATTTAGTATCACCGCATCTAATCACATAAAAAAGTATAGGCTCGGTTTTTGACAAAAAAGTAGAAGAAAAGCCGTTTATACCTGTACTACTAATTGAGGTATAAGTACTCGATGATAATTGTGGTGAACGAATAATATTATCACTTGTAGAATGACAGTTATTTTCAGATTCGAAAACAGTGGAGAGATACTTTAAAATATCTACATGGCCTAAATTATAAGCCATCTTTTGTAAAGATGGTACTAATGGTAATAATTCCAATTCAAAGAATTGACAAAATTCAATAAAGAAAAATTTAATAACTTCGCAGAAATTTTTTGAGCATGCACTGTGCAATGGACTTAACCCAAAATCATTGAAAGGAATTTTATACTTTCTTTTGCTCCTTTTAGATGCTTGCTGATGAATGTATGAAAATACTTCATCATTGTACATATTGAGTTTAATCTTATCTTGATTCAAACCAGCCATGATTACCCATCTTACCACAGCAAGTGAACCTGACATGCAAGCTGCATGAAGCAAAGTATCTCCATTAGCATTGTTAGCCATAAATTTCAATGAAAAAGGACAATGCCTAAAGTAATCCAGTACTTTTAGGTGGCCATGAGCACATGCTAAAAAACATGGCATGTTTTGATGCCCATCTACAACGTTAACATTGCAGTCAAACACTTCGATCAAAGTTCGAATCACATCCAAATGACCAGCTTTACAAGCCAGATGAAGCAATGTTTCACCTTTTTCATTGACAGGCAAATTAATGTCATACTTAAACTGTGACACAAGCGTCAATAAAGCTTGTCGGTTTCCTTGCTCAATTACTTTCCTTTTTAGAGTACATTCTACAAATATACGCATAGAAAAGTATGAGATTTCAAATCATCAACAAAAATAACATAACTACATATTATATATACATAAACCATTTCACTGTTTATATATTTTTCCAGGAATTTTGAACAGGTAAATCAATATCACAATTTGTTATATATCTTGATATTATTTTCATGAACTCCCTAACAACTATATATTAACAGAAAGCTGGGGACCTAATGAACATGATTATGTGGTTTGGGTTACCTAGCAACTAAGTACCAAAGTTTTACACGTGATTATTCCCTTTGATGTTTGAACTTTTAAACTAATTTTCATGAAAAACAATCCATGCTCTTTTATTTTCCAATCATATATATATACTTATATGTGAATAAAGTATTTTAATATGTACAATGAGGTTATAGAATAATAAAATCCAACTTTATACAGGTAATTAAGTGACTTCAACACAAAACAGTATGACAGTCACTTCTAATATTCCAATAAACTAAATCAAATCTTCTCTTGCTTTCTGCTCTCATACTCCTAGCACGTTTTCTACCATTACAGATTCATCACCCCTCCCTATACCTTAAGGAGGTAGACTTCCATTCCTACTGGACTTAGTGCTGCTTGATTATGCAGGCTTCCCTGAGGCTTCATCATCACTTTCTACAGCTCTAACCCTAAGGAAAACGGCTTTAGGGGTAGCTAACTATCTGTTCTTACTTTGTTCTTCCCTAAGACAGCTAAAATTGCCGTTCTCCAGAAGCTCAGTAGCCTCGAAGGTTGTAAAACAATAAGCCATAAGCTTCTGATTGAAGGGTCTGAAAAATTGGTAAAGGGTCCAGCGTAAATGAATTATGTTGCTATTTTAACTGACCATCGGAAAGAGCAGTCTTTTAGGCGTCTTTTGAGTACATATCGTGCATAGCTTTAATATTGTATTTTATATGATTTTTTAAGTGTTGATTACCGTGGCGCAAGCGGCCGCAATGGTTAAAGGGTTAAATCAACATATTAAAAAGTGAAATCAAGCCATATATAATTTTTGATGCTTGGAGATATTTTTATACTTGTGCTTGATCATTATATCAACTGTACTCATAACACGCAGAGCATATACAATAAATATGTGTGCAATGCACTATTTCATGATATCTTTTGCTGAATTTTAAACTTTGATAACAAGCAGTGTTCAGTTAATCTGGAAATAAATAAAATGCACCTTTAGATATATCTGACAGTGATGTGATGTTGTTGTAGTTTTTTAACCCATTCACTGCTGTAACTGCTTTGTGGCAGTTTGAAATACCGCATCGGAAAAGCCACTGTTTTTTTTCTTTGTTTGAATACAGTGCGTCCAGCTAAAAGAGTAGAAAGTGTGTATCTTAAAAGTTAGGCCTACTACTATCACATTGAGCTTAAGTAGACCATTGTTTAAAACTATTTACCTAAAAACAAGCCAATTTATACAGCAGAAGTATGAGAACCACACTATTTCCACAAGTGTTTAACAGCTGCTTTAATTCTACGGTGGGTGCGCATGTTCAAATGTTGTAATGTCATGTATATGTAGTAATTGGTGAAGGGCTTCTGCAAACGTCATTGCTGGAGTGGATGAAACCTAACTTTTGCATAAAAACTGCTATATTTCACTTAATTTCAATGCACAGCTTTCATATTACATGTTAAATATAACTATTTAGCTATGATCTATCACCAGGAACTGAATATAGAATTACAAATTTCCCAGCTTAAGGGTGCAGTACCACTTGAAACTGCAGATCGAGGAGTTATGCTATGTATTTATTTCTCATTCTCTCTTCAATGTACTCTTACTTTATTGTTGCAGTTGAAACAGACACCAACAGACAGCTCTTATAAACCAAGTTTCAAGAAAAAAGACCGACCAGGAACGGAGAAACAGCGGTACAAACCTTATGGCTATTCGGCGATTCAAGGGCAACCGTTGCAGTTACGAAGCCGATTTTTTTTTTCCAGCGATAGTCTAGGGGCTTCCCCACAACATTACAACACTGTATTTTTGATATTAGTATTTGTTTTCCATTTTTTAAATAATGTTTATATTATTATTTTTTGTATCCTATTTAAAAGAAAAAAAAATCGTAATGTTTTTTAAATGTGGCGTGAAACCCGTGTACAAAATATGAGTTCATTCTGTCTATCCAGTACTTCTGAATTTCGATTTTTAGATACGAAGCTAACTATTGATTCATATTCATTTGAATCTTCAACTCCGCCCCCCCAACTCTGAGCGCGCAATTTATTGTGGGCAAAATTCCGGGTGGTGGTGGCTCTAATTAGAACTCGTAAGTAAACACAGAAGAAAGTTACTATGCGAGTGAGCCCGGCGGGGAAGAGTAGACGACTTCTGGAATGTACTGGAGGGTCAGCTCTTCATAGAAATAGATGAGCTCCCATTATGAGAAGGCGCAACTCCTTGGTTCTAGGTACAACTGGTAGGTTCACAACAAAAGTGCAGAGCAGAAGACATGGCTTCCTTGTTCTCCAGAGGAAAGAATAGTAGGCCTTCGGCTCTCCTAAGAAGTCATGCCTCCTGAAGGGAAGAATACTACATCCTGGTTATTTAGAAGAGAGGACATGGCTCTCCAGTAGAGAGGTCAATGAGAAGGCACAGCTCCTTGTATCCCCTTGATAGTATTGCATACTTCAGAGCCTTTGATTTTGTTCATTTCATATTTATTTGATTATGGCCTTGCTACTTGGAGTTATGATTTTATATTATTGTTTAGTAATATTTTTTTGAAAGTGAACAAAAATTATTAATTATCTACACTGCTGCTTCTGCCCTACAGTACTGGTAGTCCTTTGAGGTGAAAGCTCTTTGTGGTAAATTGTCTGCCACAGTTAATTGGTACGTGTTCAAATTGTACGCGAGTCGTGTACAATAGCCAGTTCAGGGAGAGTAAATTGGATCGAGTTATGGGCGGGTTTTGTGGTATTCTACTGAATCACTTAATTAACACTTTTCTTACTTTTCTATTTTATAAAAATTGAAATTGAAACTAAATAAAACTGTCTGAAGACACCAAATTAGGTACACTGAAACTTTACATAGTATGGAACTAGTATATACAAATTATGCAGACACTCAGTTTAGATTTATGTACTCTTTTTCTGCCTTAAAAAATAAAAATTTTCCATTATTAGGGTAGTAGGTCGCACAGCCATAACCATAGGTAATGTTACCTCAAAACAACACATCTTTTTGACAAACTATGTCTTATGAACAATACTAAACATGTGTATGAAATTTTTAGATGTCAAACTTCCACACAACTGTACCTCTAGACTAATTAAGAAAACGTTACAAAAACCCACTTTCAATACAGTTAGTCAGATGCACTGTAGCTCCACTAGAACACATTACAATCACCTGAAGTTAGTGTTAATAATTAAGTTCAAACTCTTCAACACGGTATATTATGGGCTGCAGCATAAACTTTGATTTAGCTGTCATATGCAAATTTGGTTACCTTCAAAATGGCAACCATAGTGGTCAATTGATGAGGTAGTAGATGCCGATCAAAAGCCATTTTGGCATTTTCTAGTGGACCAAAATATGGATTAGATATTTATACCAACAGATGCGATTCTGAAGTAGAGAGGGAGTTACTTTATAAATGAAACCTGGCATTAGACTTAGCATGCAATTCTGCAGTAGACCTGTTCTCGCCCGCATATATGCGGTTACGGCGTCGAAAGGGTTAAGAACGAATTAAGTCCATAGTTATAAATTCTATAGACTGAATTAGTGCAGGTGGAGGCACTTTTAAACAAACAATAACAACAGCATACCTTCATTTTCAGTGTCAAACTTCATTTTCTTTCTCTGTGGCCCTTTACTTTCTTTCTTTTCTAACAATGAACATCAATACAATTAGCCTAGATAAATTTATTTTTAAAATAATACATTTCTTTGGCAAGATTAAATAGTAATCAAGTCAGTGAGTCAATCATGGTCTAAGCACACTGAACAGCTACTTTCACACCAATTGGTGGCAACGAGAGAACAAAGTAAACCTAGACACCGTTACAGATTCAAGCCTATTGTTAACATACATATATGTAGATCTTTGCAACGGAGTACTGAATTAACTATTACTGACTTATGATTACAAAACTTAGTCTACAATTGCAAAGTCTTTAGGGTCCAGTCATTCTCAGCTACAATAATTAGCAAGTACCCCGCCACACAGTGGCGCTTGGCGTATTGCAAAGTAGGAATGCAGTAGCACAATTTATCTTGCTCAGTTATCATTCTCTACCATTGGTTAAGGTTACATAAGTTTCCCTCTCCTACTCTATTTCTTCTGAACTATCTCAGCTCTTCTTATCCCCCACTTTCCTTTCTTCAGCTCTTTCTTCTCTAGTGATGGAGTCCCTTTTGCTTTGTCTACCTCTCCTGCTTCTGAATCTCTCTGCCCTATCATGATTGTTGACTTGTTTGCGACTTCTTCTTCGTACTTTTGCCTTCCATTTTTAAACTGACCCCCACCCCCGCCCTTACTTGTCAATTCCACCAGTGTTTTAGTTACATCGCTTGCCTTTTAGTCTTCTCTTCTGTTCTCTTTAAACCTACACTGCCTTACCTCGCCAATTCTACCTGTTTTTAGTTATAATTAATTAAAACTTAACCCGATGTTTCCACTTCAACAGCACTAACGAGGTAGTTAGCATTATGTGCTTATAGGTCAAGCTAACTATTTACTTGCTGAAAATTTAATTTATTATCAAGTGTAGAGACAGCAACACACCAAAGGTGGGCTCAGAAGTATTCTTTCATATAAGGAAGATTGATAAGAGACCAGAATCCAATAAATTAACCCCCAAGTTTACATATCTACCAACTTATAAATGGCTTCCCAAACCATAAACTGGAGTCATATAGTTAGGTAAACTATACATACTTGTATAGAAATTTAATATATAGCTAATCAGACAGTTAAAAGATCCGGTGTTGTCCATGATTATTAGTAGTGGTGTTCACCTTGGATGAACTTACTGGCATTAGGCATATATAATTTTATACATATAGCTATTACTCATATTATCAATGAACCTTTTTACCTATTGTATTTGACTACTAGTGTCGTATGGAAAACAATAACTAGTACATATACAATACCTCGTCCTGCTTTTTCCTCATTAAGCCACACTTTACGAAACTTCTAAGCAAGATTAACATCCTATATGCCTACTTGTCCCAGACAGCATATTATATGATCATTTACAAATTACTTTCGGCATAAAGGATCTGGCTACAAGTTAATACCCTGAGTACATTATACACTTCATATGTACCACTGGCACATGCCATTAGTTATTACCTGGCTGAAGAATTTCAATCACATTTTCATAATGCTTTGCTACTTAAGGGGCAGAGATGATAGAGATGAAGGTCTGCAAATGGCTCGCTTTAATTCGAACTTTGTCCAGTAGATAAGACATCACTAAACTGGCTTTGTCTGCAGAAGACACCTTTACCTCAGAATCCTTTAATTTATCATAGATATCGGGTTTTATTAGGCCATACTCGTTCAGTTTTTCTAGAATGGGCGAAATACTATCTTTTAAAGCTAACTCGAGATTTCTTCTATTGCGCTTCAAAAGAAGAACTTCAAGACATTCTTCCTCCATACTCTACCGCCGAAGCCCAACAATAATAATAAGCCAAAAATAACTACTTTGATCAAACAACTAGCTCGTTATTTCCTCTCAGGCCAGCTCCAGTGCAACACTCAAAGTGGTGGTGACGGACGGTCAAAAAAGAAAAAGAAAAAAAAGGCGGGTTTTTTTTTTTGGTTTTTTTTTTTATTGATGTTGTTGTCATCAGTAAAAATCTCTCTACCGTCCGCAGTTGTTACCCTTTACCTAGTCTGGTACGATGAAAGGTAAGGGACATATCGGAAACCGATAGCGCTCTGTGTGTGGTGGAACGTTATTATATTGGGCTCACAGGCATGAGTATAATTGGCATGTTCAAAAACAATATGTTCTGGTGAAAAGTAATACACTCTATCGTAATCAGTAAGCAAGGCAGTCTGTCTCAAAGGCACTCTAATTTAGATTAGTTAGCTGGGTCCTCCTGCCCGCTGCTGTAGATGTAATGGTACCCAAGTGCTGGTGTTCATGGAACACCTTGTTCAAGTTGCCTTCCCAATGACAGTGGAATGTGCCATAATCGCCCATGACCAAGGCTATTAATAGACTAGGCTGCTATAAATTCAAGTTCGAACCTCAACTACTGCTAACTCTTTTACTAACCATGCAGGACTTAGCAAAAGGTCGGGTTTTTTGCCCGACCAACTTTCTGCAAGCTTGGTAGGTGCGCTTCATTCTTGAGTGGGAGTAGCTTTGCATACCACTAGATTGATGCAGCTAGTCTCACTGGGACCCCCTGATCCCTTGAGACTATGTTGCAGCTTGGCTGCTAGTGACAGATTGATTTTTTACCCAGCAAACCACACCAGTCCTGTACTTTGCTTTCAGAAGACCCTTGTGGACCAGCTGTGTAAAAAAACCTAAAAATTGGTTTGATAGTTGTACACTCTTGAAGCAATATGTGCTGTTTATCTATGGTTTTATTTTATTGATTATGCTTGCTTGTGTCGTCATGGGATTTACTTGTGTTGTTTAGTAAAGAAGTTTAGTTTTAGTTATAGTAATTTTACCTTTCTTCTCTAATTCAGTTATATGTAGTTATTTCCAAAATTATTCCAGTTATAGTTGCTTTAATTATAGTTTTACTAAAATGATTTTATTCAAATTATAGCTATAGTAATGTGTGTTTACTAAAATGATAACTTTTTAATCGGATAAATTATTTTATATTAGCTAGCTACTAAAATATAAACTGTGTAGCTTTGTGTACCAAATGTGTGCTGATAGCGCCTGCAGGGCTTCTAGAAGTCTCAGTTATCTGTCTGAGGTATTAAAAGAGGCACAATGCCTAGGGAATGGTTCAAATACCTATAAATCTATGTCACAGAGGGAAATGTACATCAGCAGAGCCAAGATAGCTGTTCTTCAGGAAGGCCAGTACAATAAAGTCCTAAAAGCACTCACTCATCCGGACTAGCTGAGCCTTCTCAATCAATTGTCTAGGAGATGCAGTTGTAACACCCTCAAGCTCCTCCTTCCACCAGGCCCAGTACCTTCTGTCCATCTCACCGAACAAGCAGTCCTGAGGGGTGTCAAGTCATTCCCTAATGGGTCTGCACCAGGGACCTCCAGTCTCCGCCCAAGCCATCTTAAGCAGACAGTGGGTTGGCCCTCCCCAGATCAAACTAACCAATTTTTGACGTCTTGCCCGTTTTGTTAACATCCTGGCTGCTGGCCGCACACCAGTTTCTGTTATCCAACACCTAGTATGGTAAACCCTGCTTGCTAGTCAAAAACAAACAAACAGGGAGGCTATCGTTCGATAGCTGCCGGAGAGGTACTATGCCATATCTTGTATCAAAATGCCTGGCTGCTTACACGGCCATGTTGCAATTTCCATCCTCTCTCCTCTCCAATTATCAGGAGTAGGTGTCAAAGGAGGCTGTGAAGCAATCGTTCATGCTGTCAACCATGTACTGTCTCCACCTCATAATAACAACATGATTTTTTCAATGCTTTAATGGTGAAGCCATGTCTGTTGATGAATTTCTTAGTAGGCTGTATGTAGGCCCCCAGGATGGAGTCTTGTTATCATTCATCTCTCCTACTTGGCAGCAACACCATCAAGAATTGTTGTGGGGTACAGCAACGAGGTCCTTATGAATGCATGGTATTTAGGCAATGGTACTATTGTGGGCCCACCTATTGGACTTGCAGCTACCCCTTGCTCTAGTGGAGAAAGAAGGTCCTGCTATGAGCCTCCATCTTAACCGAAGTAAATTACACATTCCAGTTAGATGGTGAACACTCCACTTCACCCCTACCATCAGTTATTAGAAATTCAAGATTGGTTTTTCTCTCCTAGGTAGCCCTACTGCCCTCCCTCCCTCTTTCTGTGAGAAAGTTGTTCAAGCTAAAGTCAACAAAATTAAGGAGTCTCTATTTGGTACTATGTGAAAGGGAAGACACACAACTTGAAAATACATTACTTTGTTCATGTCTCTCAACTCCCCCAGATCTTGCGTACCCAATCACATCTTTCAAGTGATCAGGGACTTGGATTCTGCCATCAGGAGGTCCCTCCAGATTATTCTTGGTAGTCCTTGCTCTTGGTGGTCTAGTCTAAAAGTATCTCTTCCAAGCTGTTGCGGGAGGTCTGAATTTGTGTGAAGCCTCCTTCCATGCTCCCGCTGCCTTCATTGCTTCTTCCACACAATTCAAGGACCTGGTGGGATGCATGGCAGGACATACTTCATGCGAGTCCACAAACTTTGCTGGTGCCGCCTTGTCGACCCTCTCCTCTGCAGCATCCCTCCCAGATTGGCAACCAGCAGCCCTAGGCATTCACATTGGCTCACCTCTTCAATAGAATCTTGTGAATACAGCTTCATTCAACCCAGGTCATGTATTGGATGTAGGGATTGATAGACAACTCACCTCCCATTGACAAGGTTGCAGATCAAATAGATAGAGTCAACTTTTTCCTTTGGTGTGTGAGACCTTGGGTGGTCTGAGCCTGGACATTATCTAACTTGTTCGCTCACTAAGGAAGAACATTGCATTGCACAGCAATCATGTTGCCGAGAGGATGCCTATAATCCAACAGTGCTGAGTGTATTGGCTTTGTTTGAATATTCCAACAGTTGCAACACACGTGATTGTATAAAAGTGAAGGTTAAAATAAACTTCCATTATATAACAATTATAGCTATTTTCAAGTGAAAATAGCCAATTAAAAATAGACACATATTCGAGACACATGGAGTTAATGTCAGTTGGGATTAAGACTTGAGCTAGTGAGCAGTGTGCAGGAGTTGTTGGCTAGTGAGTTTGAGTTGGCTAGTGAGTTTGAGTTGGCTAGTGAGTTTGAGTTCTCTAAGCAATGTTTGCCACTCTCTGTGAAGTTGGTTGTAGGCATCTGACTCAATGTCCCTGTCTTAGCCTTCCCAAATATTCCTTCCCCTCTGGGATCTCTGTACAGATCCACCATCTATATCATATAATAACAAAAGAATGATATATGCAACATTAAGTAGTCCATAGAACTTATTTCTAATAATTATGACTTCAGTGTACTTATAGAATTTAACATTTAACCAGGCTGAATAGATAATCTAATGGAATAGACGAATATATTTCGTATATATTATTATACTACTTTATACAAACTTGCTCAAATTCCTAATTATCTTCTAAATAATAAATAATACATTTCCCCCTACCTTATATATAAGTACTTCTGATAACACAAATGACCTCATATTTCCTACCTATAGATCGTTCATCAACATTCTCCAAAACTGATTACGCACTAAATTCAGACTATTCCTCTTTAATTCCAATATTAATACCATAGCCTAGTCATTTTTCAATACAAAAAAATGTGGTATTATTTTGAAATACCACAGCAGTGGAAAACTGAAATAATGATCTGATTGGTCACGGCGATCTCTTCGCGACCTTTCCGCACTTTTACCTGCTAGGCAATGTTGCGGCAAAATTCCAGGTAAACGCTATTTAGCAACGGTAAGAAAAGTATGAATAATAGCAGAACCGGGATGAAAAAAATTCTTTGACAGAAATATAATACAAGATTAAGGTTTTCTTAGCTGCAGAAATGAACTGCTATCTTTGGCTATAGAATTAACATATGATAGCATGGAAAACTGTGGTATTCGGGATTAATAGCATGAGTAGAGTGATAAAATTTTCACGAGGCAAAGCCGAGTGAAATTTCTCACCACACGAGTGCTATTTATATCTCCAAATATCTATTTATATCTCCAAATATCTATTTATATCTCCAAATATCTATTTATATCTCCAAATACCACTGATAACATAGAACAATCTCTTTAATTCTCCGATATTCTTGTACCTTGGGTATGAACAGTAGTCCCAGCAATACAGTCGTGGCGAGCATTATACCAGAACTGAACACAGCCTCATTGGTTACCAGGCGCAGGGGCAGGATGAATGTGATAACCCCCAGGCCGACCATGATGATGGTGGTGGAGTACACAATGATGAGCATTGACTTGGAGTCATTCAGGACTTTGATCTTCACCTTACAGGTGGCCACAGCCAGAATAAAAGCTGCCAATTGCAGCAAAAGGAGATAACAGTACTCCAGAGATATCCATACCAAACTGACCGTGAAGCCATAGCAACCGTACACACACACTGTGTGTTCCAGCCCGTCCTCCTAATAGCAAATAATATAACAATAAGTGTAATATTTCAAAATGTGGCTATCATGCACGATATTAACTTCATTAATATACTAGTTTTGACAAGCAGGTAAATTTAGAAATCAAACACTACAGTATAGCCAGCAATGCTTGATCAAGATGCTGTAGCTAGCAACTAGTTCACCATGTTGGCTTTGAAATAAATAATTGGATGGATATTTTGATTTCTTTTTCTTTTTCCTTCGCATTAAGCCATACTAACCTAAATATTGTATTGCTAATTGTTTGGTATATGCCTGTGGGTAAAGGTCGTCACTGGTATTATATCGGCTACACTGCCATTGAGCAATGTGAATGGGAGACTATAGAGAATGGCTACTCCAATTGAGCTTACATGTATGTGACCAGTTTTCAGGAATCCACCAAAACATATCGAATGAATAATGTTTTGTTTTGTTTTCTTTATCCACCAGTAAACCCTTATGGGTATCTTAAAAAAAAAAAAAAAAATATGGTAGAAATAATAACAGTTAGCTCTAGCAAGCTCGAGAACTCATATTACAAGGCTATGAAAACTTGCCAGATAGACTTGTGTATGGAGCATGACAATAAAGCTTTTGATTGGCTTTTTACTAATGGCGTGGCCCATACTTAACTACATGTATTTGCACTTACTAGTCAACATAATCTGTGTTACTCACGCAATTCTCAGCACATAACTCTGAGCATAGTTTCTTCAAGAGGCCTAAATGAAGTCAAGTTTTACTCTGCCAGCAGCCAGATTGGTTTATAGTGTCGCAGAGACACACAGTAAATGTGACAGGCTCTGACTAAAGGGGGCATTTCACGCAAACCAAAAAAAATTGAGTTTTTTATGCTACTAAAAAGCTATAATTTATCTCAACTTAGTGCTAAAATACTGGAGGGTAAAACCTTCGACGCGCAGAGAAACTGGCAGTTGAACTGGGCTGTGTTCAGCAAAGCAATTAAACTAAAAATCGAGAAAACATAAATTGAATTTCCACTTCCGGTATAATTAACATTTCCGTATACTTAACGGCGTACTCCGCAAACGCAATTAAATCGTGCAGCCGCTTTTTAACGGCGACTAACGAAGTATTGCGTGGAGTTCTTTTTAGCTTTCATAGCGTCTCACAGCCGGTCTTGTCGGAATCTTTGGTTACTCTACTCAATGTAGTGGTAAACTTTCAGCCAGAGGTAAGCTGTAGATTGCATGCAATAGTCTCAAAGCTATGCCGTTTTTTTTTTTAGCTGCCCGTTTGAAACTCCGCCCATTCCCCATTTATTGTACTTTGAGAACGAGAGAGAATAAAAAGTAGCTTGTCTTTCCACGGCACGCTTGGGGTCTTTTAAGTTGTTTTGATATTTGAAATTTGGCATAGACTTATAGTAAGGGTCACTAAGACTAATTCTGCAAAAAACAAAAATAGGAGAAAGAAAGAATTTTTTCCGATGACTTACTTCTGGAGCCTATATCTCAATTTTTTCGTGAAATGACCCCTTTTCTCAGAGCCTGTCACAAATATAGTATATGAAATACGAGACACGCCCCCAGGCCTTAGCAACTCCTTTACAGGGCATTTTCTCAAAATAAGCAGTCATAAATTGAATGAAAATAATGAATTATTGTAGTGTGTAGTGTGTAGGGTGAACACAGCCCGTGCTATAGCTTCCAAACTTGAATGCCACCATCTCCAGGCCCCCGTGCAACGTACTGATAGAAAAAAAACAACAACAACCCAGAGTCTAGGCCGAATTTCCCAAAACCAGTCACATGTAGTGTGAGAAGCAAATCTTCTAAATGCATAATTTGATTAATAACATAAACTTCTACAACAAAATTGCTACACATTTCTGCCCATAAGCCTTCATTACATATAATGATTTGTTATAATGCTACTAAACTAATACAGAAATTAACAAAAGTCGTCATGACAACAGCAATACAATTGAACTCACAGTTATTCGAGATGGTGTCTCCAAGTCTTTCGTTAAGTAAGGATTAGGCCTCAAGATAGGGACAACAAAACTGAGCAACACCATGACTGTGATAATTGCCACCATTACTGAAGTACCCAGGAATAAGTGCCAGTCTTTGACAGCCTGTGGAGATGACAAATACAGTGGGCAGGTCAAGTTTGAATGCAATCATTCAGTGTGTGTGTGTGTGTGTGTGTGTGTGTGTGTGTGTGTGTGTGTGTGTGTGTGCAGTTATAATTATACTTAATTACTTTCTTCTTGTGTGTAGGATTACGGAAGATGTAAACTACTCTTAGCATTTTCATGAGAACAGGAGCAAAGCACAGGACATAGCCAACACATGTGAGAAGTGCCTGGACCTATAGCATGATCAAAACAAAACAAAGACATGGAAATATACCATTATATCCTTGCAATATCTTAATAGTAACCTATTATCTTGTCTATAATAGTACCAATTCTGCAAAGCTACATAGAATCAGTTTATAATACAGTGTTCGCAAAAAAAAAAAAAAAAATCCCTTTTAAAAAACTATTTTAATTCTAAGCATATACATCATTATAATAATTTATGTGTTATTGAAAATTCATACATTGCAGCGAATGTTGGCATAGAGTTCACTGGAGCTTGGATAAATCCTGATATAAATAGAAGAGTAAAGGAGAAAGGCTCCAAGGATCACAAAGTAGTTCAGTTTGGGGCTGATCAGCCGCACAATTCTAGAATAATATAATAATTCAAATTACAAATGATTTGGCTTCAGTCTTAGATGCCTAGTTTAGTGTTTCCATGACACTTTATACGAATTAACTCCTAAAGATGTTATTATTTAACTACATGAGACGATACTTCCAATACTTATGACGTAGCTATAACAGGTTGTTAAGAAACTCCGCCCATTGACTTAAAAAGATGAACTAAACTGAGAAGTATTTCATTGCATTATAAGCTCATCAAATAGACTGCATGTACAATTTAACTCAAAATGAATTGAAGTAACCATTTCAATCTCTGAGCTATTGACTTACTTTCTATTTCTGAAGATGACGTTAAAAAGGAGGCAAATAAAACTGAACACGTTTGCAAAGGATGCCACCACAGAATATACAATGATAAAAGGTAGAGGCAGTCCACGAACAGTTTTTATAGGAGATGTGGCACTAGGGATGGGTCCTACAAATGAATTGGAGAATATAGAGATAAAGAATTTGATTCTGAAACACCAAAGTTCTGGCTTCACATCATATGATATCGTAGATTTGGGTTGTTAAGTGCCCCCCCCCCCCCCCTTATAACTCCAAATGATAAGGAAATGGAGCGATTGACAGCCAGTGGTAACCTAAAAACTGAGCGCCAATTAGCAGTAGGCGGAACACGTGGAGCACTTAATAAAAAGTGCTAAAAACCTGGAAGAAAACAGACGCTAAACAAAAGCAACGTTTACAAAGAACTTAACAACCCGTGTCTATGGTAGTTGGTGCATGTATGAGATTGTCTCATGTTAGCTAGAGACATTAGCACTAAAAGCTAAAACTATAAATTTGTTTCCTTTTCCTTCTTACCTTTACCAAATGATGATGATGACGATGATGATGATGATAATAATAATAATAATAATAATAATAATAATAATAATAATAATAATGATAATGATAATACTACAATACTCCTACTCATCTTAATCAATAATAATAATAATCATCATACGTAATAATTCAGAATACGAATATAATATAATCAGCCTAATCCTACGAATCGTCAATATCCTCCTCCTCCCCTCCTCTGTCATCATCCTAATCCTCCTCCTACTCTCATCAATCCCTACTCCTCATCCTAGTCATCCTACGAATCATCCTACTCCTACATCTCCTAAAATAATAATAATAATAGTAATAATAATAATAATAATAATAATAATAATAATAATAATAGTAATAATAATAATAATAATAATAATAGTAATAATAATAATAATAATAATAATAATAACTAGTGATGGGCTTCAGCACAAGTTGTGAGTGAACTGGTCTGACCGAAATATAATTTGGAACCACTGATACTATTTATTGGTGAGTTGATTTATTTGTGCTATTCATTAGCAACACACAATACTTACACACACACACACACACACACACACACACACACACTTGTTCACATCTTCATGACTTCACAATTGAACTATGGATTTTTCAAAGGGTACGCATATTAAATTACGCCAAATTATACGGGTAAGGATTGCTATGCCAAAGGATTCTGTTTCTAGCCGCCTTTCAAAAGTTGACTCTGATGAGTTGAAAATGCTCTATTGTGCCAGAGCTCTAGTAAATAACATTTTCTCTAAGTGACTTGACTATTGGACAATGAATTTTCAATAAGTACTATTCCGTTACGTAAGGCATATAGCTATGACAGCGCATTAATAAGATAACTAACACCACCACTAATCGAATAGAAGATGAACTCCGCTAAGTCTGCTAAATCTAACTGCGAACATCTCTCCTCTTCTTTCTCTTAGCTCTTTTTTTTTTCCTGGAAATATTTCAAAGTCATTTCTTTTCTCCTAAATTTCTTGTGCCCGCGCTAATGTATAAGTAGCCTCCGGGTGGACACACATTGACTGCTTTGAACTTTGCCATATATATACACACCAAAATCTCAATTGAGACTCGTTAGTGAGGGTCTAGCTTCACTCGCCCAATGATAATAATAATAATCATCATCATCATAATCATAATAATAACTAGTAATGTGCATGAGCACAAATGGCGAGCGAGCTTGTGCACAAATGAAACACTTCAGAAGAATTTATCAGTCCATTCCTAAAGGTATAAGTACGTAGCCGGTGAGACCACAGTTTAGCTAACAAATACAGAACTACTTTCTTACCTCAATTTCCCAAGTAGTGGTATTTTCCGTATTCTCTAACTACATATCTGAGCTACCAGTAGCTTCTGACAACAAGCACTCATAGCTACTATAAACTGACGATTTTTTTTTGAAATTATGTCTAGTGAAGGGTCTGAATACCATAGTAACCTTTCACCATAGCATTTTGTGACTTGAAAACAACAACAAAAGTTCTAAAGAATTACTGCACAGTGTTGAGTATAACAGCGAGTTTTTAAGACCTTAGTGCGTCTTGTGGCATTTAGAAACAACCCAATACAAAGGGGTAAACAATTAAATTTCCTTGAATGATACGGGATCACTAATCCGAAAGAGTGTGTATAGTGGAGGTATGGGAAGGGGTAGACCACGAAGCAAACACAAAAAAGTGAGGGTCAAAGTACAAAATGACATACGTACATCCACACATTCAACAAATATCCCCGATTTTCAAATGTGTTACTTGCTCGCCAATAATAATAATAATAATAATAATAATAATAATAATATAACAAATTATGGCTTCAAGCCACGAGGTTTCTCTCAATTTCTACAAACATGTCAGTACTCACCTCTGAACACTGTTATCTCACTCTCATTCTGCAAGAACTGGAAGTCTGAATAATTTCCTGAACCATTCAGTTTCAATACGCCAATTGGAATGGAATCAAAACCGGATTCTAACGGAATAAGAAATCAACATTTTAAAAACTGCCTTTGATAATGATGCAATTAAAGTAACCAATTTTAATACATTAGACAACAAATATACCCTTTACCATTCCTTAGTTGGGACACGCCCATTATGTGCTGCTCTCTTTCTCCCTGCAAGTTGAAACTGATAGGACCCTACAATTTGTAAAAAGGGAGAGAATACAAAATAAATTGAAACACAGCATTTAGCTTAATAAAATTTATTAATTCTCTGTGTGTGTGTGTGTGCCTCTGTGTTGTGTTGTGTGTGTGTGTGTGTGTGTGTGAGGAAAAAACTATTACCGTAAGTCCCTGCAGGGAAATCCCCAGCAATTTCTGCTTGTAAAAGCACTTAGTAACAGAGGCATTTTTCTCAGACTCCTCCCCTTCACAGAATGACCAGTCTGGAGAGTTGTTGCTCCATCCTGCCAGAGTGTCATTGACAGCCTGAGCTAGAACCAGCACAGCGTCCATAGCATAGTAGGACAGAGGGTAGCTAGAGTTCACCTCAATACTGGAGGATACAAACTGGATACATGGAAAGGAAGGAATAGAATTGTATTTATAGAAACTTTTATATACTCAAAAAATTAAGTAATTAAGAAAATGACAACAAATACAAACCAACAAAAAACACCTATAGCTCTAGTATACTAACACCTGTAGCTCTAGTATACTAACACCTATAGCTCTAGTATACCAACACCTGTAGCTCTAGTATACTAACACCTATAGCTGTAGTATACTAACACATGTAGCTCTAGTATAATAACACCTGTAGCTCTAGTATACTAACACCTATAGCTCTAGTATACTAACACCTGTAGCTCTAGTATACTAACACCATAGCTCTAGTATACTAACACCTGTAGCTCTAGTATACTAACACCTATAGCTCTAGTATACTAACACCTGTAGCTCTAGTATACTAACACCTATAGCTCTAGTATACTAACCCTCTCTAATTGCTGAGCAGCCATATTGGTGGAGCTGGAGCCTGTGAGGTGAACTCTGGGGTCAGACTGGATTGTGAGCAGTCCATCGTGGAGGGAAGACATCTGTTGATCACATGACAGGGAGGAGAAGTCACCACCATAGGTCATCCAAACTGAACTGGGGAAGACTTTGCTGGAGGATGACAGCTGTGTGCACAATGTGTAAACAGAAAAATAGACAACACCGATGACAACAACAAATATAATAATGATAATAATTTGGCGAGCGAGCGTAGCGAGCGAGACACTTACAGGGGTAGCACAATCGAAAATCGGGGATGTTTGTTTATTGGCGAGCGAGCGTAGCGAGCGAGACAGTATTAGGGGTGGATAATGCAAAATCGGGTATATGTTATATGTATGTGGGATGGTACGTATGCCCCTTAAACGCTCGCACGGGGAACGTTTTTCTCCCAAAAACACGGCTTTTTAGGCTTGACCCCAGTTTATTCTGAAACTACAGCATTAAACAAGCCTTACTTTATACTTAAGCTCCAAAGTGTGAGAAAATCCCTGCGAAAATGCTTGCTTTTCAACAAACAAAAAGTTGATTCGACCGGTTACTATGGCATTGGAGACCCTTTTCCAGACTTAATTTCAAAACTTCGCCGTTTTATGGGGGGGATACGGAGTGCCGGTTGTTGGTTGTCAAGAGCCATTGGTAGTCAGAATGCCGTAGTATTAATGCTAAGGAAGCTACTACTTCTCGAGGGAAGCTGAGGTAAGTACGTAATTCCATATTTGTTAGCTAAATATGCAAAATTAACTCTGGCCTTTCTTTTTTGTAGCTAAGAGCTTGTCAACAGTGACTGGTAAATTCAAATAGTCAGATTGGCTCAAATTTGGTACTACAAAAATTACCACTGCTCAAGAAAATGAGGTAAGAAAATAATTTTGTATTTGTGTGCTAAAATTGATTGTTTTTGCTTTTGTAGGTGAGAGCTTGTTGTCAAGAATTCAAGGTAATTCAGATGGTCAAAGTAACTTCAATCAGAAGTTATCAATACTCAAAAATGATGTAAGTAGTAATTCCATATTTGTTGGTTAAAATTACAAATAATAACACCGGTTTATTTTTTTATCGTAGCTGAGAGCTTGTTCAAGAGTTACTGGTGATGATTGAGATTATCAGAATGGTTGATGTTTGATACTACAAAAGTTACCATTAATCAGGTAAGAGAGTGATTTTGTATTTGTTTGCTGAAATAAAAGGTCATAACTGCTATAATAGTGTTTGCATGAACTAAGCTAAAACATAGTAACAATACTTAGTTTTATGTTACCTAACATCAGGCTCGCTCGCCATTTGTGCTCAAGCACACCACTAATTTATTTGTATATATGTTTGGACGTACGTATGTCATTTTGTACTTTGACCCTCGTGTTTTTGTGTTAGTTATGTGGTCGACCCTGTCCCAAATTGCACTAAACAGAATCCTCTGGTTTATCGATCAGTACCCGTATCACCCTAGAAATTGAATTGTTTACCGTTTTGAATTCTTTTGCGGGTGCAATTAAAACTCAAAAACTTATGGGAGCTCAATTTCTATTCGAGTTAGTGGTGGTGGTAAGTCAATGCGCTCTTTGTCGTGGTTATAAGCCGTGGCAACAGTATTTACTTGAAAATACATTGTCCACTAGACTACCGCGAATGTAAGTCTGTGTAGGTGCATGTCCAGTTGTGTCAAAGCATTGTGTGTTACAACAACTACTTAGCTAAAGAATATCACAAAGAAACTTTTTAAATAACGTGTATTGTTTTGTTGTTGTTTTTTTCCTTCAATTCAAGCAGTTGCAGAGAGTTGTTACTATGGCACTGAAATCCCTTTACCGTGTATGCGAAATTAAAAAACTGGACCTTATTTTCAGTAGCTTCAGTGTTAGAATTCAAAATCATTCATATAAAAATAGTATAGTCTTTAGGCTCGCTCGCCATTTGTGCTCAAGCACATCACTAGTTTAGATATATGTATGGACGTATGTATGTCATTTTGTACTTTGACCCTCCGTATTTTTGTGTTCGCTCCGTGTTCGACCCCGTCCCAAACTTCACTAAACAGAATCCTCCGGTTTAGCGACCATTACCCGTATCACCTTAGAAATTGAATTGTTTACCGCTTTGAATTGTTTTGCGGGTGCAGTTAAAACTCAAAAACTTATGGGAGCTCCATTTCTATTCGAGTTAGTGGCGGTGGTAAGTTAATACGCTATTTGTCACAGTTATAAGCCCTACTCAACAGTATTTACTTAAAAATGCATTGTCCACTAGACGAACCACGAAGGTAAGTCTTGCGTAGGTATGTTCAGTTGTGTGAAAGTATTGTGCGTTACAACTACTATTAAGAATATCACAAAGAAAATTTTAAACAACGTGATTGATTTTGTTGCTTCTTTTTCAATTCAAACTGTTGCGGTATGACATTGAAACCCCTTTACCTCATACGTAATTTAAAAACTCAACTTTATTTTAATAGCTTGAGTGTTAGTTGTTAAAATCAAATTTAACAATAGTGTAGTTTAAGGCTCGCTCGCCATTTGTGCTCAAGCACACCACTAGTATATATGTATGTATGGATGGATGGTACGTATGCTCTTTAAACGCGCGCGGGGGAACTTTTTTCTCCTAAAAACACGACTATTTAGGCTTGACTCCAGTTTATTCTGAAACTACAGCATTAAGCAAACCTTACTTTATACTTAAGCTCCAAAGTATGAGAAAATTCCTGCTAAAACGCTTGTTTTCAAGACACAAAAAGTTGATTCGACAGGTTACTATGGCATTGAAGACCCTTTTCCAGACTTAATTTCAAAACTTCGCCGTTTTATGGGGGGATACGGAGTGCCTGTTGTTGGTTGTCAAGAGCCGTTGGTAGTCACAATGCCGTAGTATTAATGCTATGGAAGCTACTACTTCTCGAGGGAAGCTGAGATAAGTTCGCAATTCCATATTTGTTAGCTAAATATGCAAAATTAACTCTGGCCTTTCTTTTTTGTAGCTAAGAGCTAGTTAACAGTGACTGGTAAATTTTAATGGTCAGATTGGCTCAAATTTAGTACTACAAAAGTTACCACTGCTCAAGAAAATGAGGTAAGAAAGTAATTGTGTATTTGTGTGCTAAAATTGATTGTCTTTTGTTTTTGTAGGTGAGAGCTTGTCAAGAATTCAAGGTAATTCCGATGGTCAAAGTAACTTCAATTTGATACTACAGAAGTTATCAATACTCAAGAATGATGTAAGTAGTAATTCCATATTTGTTGGCTAAAATTACAAATAATAACACTGGTTTTTATCGTAGCTGAGAGCTTGTTCAAGAGTTACTGGTGATTGAGATTATCAGAATGGTTGATGTTTGATACTACAAAAGTTACCATTAATAAGGTAAGAGAGTGATTTTGTATTTGTTTGCTGAAATCAAATGTCATAACTGCTACTATAGTGTTTGCATGAAGTAAGCTAAAACATAGTAACATTTTATGTTACCTAACTATCAGGCTCGCTCGCCATTTGTGCTCAAGCACACCACTAGTAATAGTAACAACAACAGATGTAATAATAATACTAATACTAATAATAATAATAATAATAATAATAATAATATAAATTATTATTACTATTATTATTATTATTATTATTATTATTTACCGAATGTTATTACTTTATAATTAAAGAGCTCCCACATGCACAGTCAGCTATGTATGTATGTATTGTTACCTCACAGAGTGTTCTAGAAGCTGCTGATGAGTTCATGTTGAGGAATGTAATGTGCAGATAGTCAGGCTGAAAATAACAAACACATAATATATATATGTGTATCCAGCATGTGTGCATGTATACTTTGAAATACAATAATGTATATTTAATGCATCAGATATGCACGTAGTCAGCAATACACAATGATAATACCAGTGGTTTAGCTGTATTGGTATGTACGGTAGGAGATTTCAGCACCAAACACTGTGGGATTGAGAGGTGTTCAGATAACTGAACATAAAAGAAAATGTATTACAAAGCACTAATGAAGGGGCGTGGTCAAGCAATTCTTCGTTTCCGCTATGCTATTTATTTGGAAGTGTTTGGATAATTGAAGTTCGGACTGAAGTTCTATTGTAATTTCAGTGAGCATGCAATAATAGACCAGGTAGCTAGTCAGTAATACAGTCTCACAGGCTGAACTCCCATAATCTAGCCTACAAGGATGAGTCACTGATCAATTCACTGATAATTAATGAAACGAAGAATATAAAATATGTGAAGAGTTACACTTACAATCACCGAGTCATTGGCTTGATAGATAGTGACATTGTAGAGTGGAGAGAGAAGGACAAGACTGTCTAAAACCTGTTGAATGTGTGTGTGTACGTGTGTTTGTGCAGATAATTAGCTCCAAGGCAGAGTATACATAATATAGAGTAATCAAATGGTTCCAGAAGCTATAATTAAAATCTTCATAATCATCATCACAGCCACCATCATCATAGTCATCACCATCACCACAGTCATCATCATAGCCATCATCATCATGGTCATCATCATAGTCATCATCATCATCATCATCATCATAGTCATCATCATGGTCATCATCACTATTATTGAGTACATCCATATCCGACCACCTCACCTCATTGAAGAACGTAGCTCCCTCAGTGATGACTACCAGCCATCGCCACTTGAACTCCCTCGCCAGGGACAGCACCGTCCTGGCATAGGTAGGCGGGGTCGGGTGAACACTGAACAACACCGGCTGCTCTTGAGAGGTCTCAGAGCTGTGCAGCAATGCCTCCACAGATGTGGGCGTGTACACAACCTAGAATCACAGAGCGTCGCAGTGTAAGAATAAATCAACTATAAACGATCACTGTGGTCTGTTGAGTTAGCTAATTATACACATTGCATAGCCAATAATACATTAATAATACATTGTGAGATGAACACAATGAACAGACGACACTGCTCTCTTAGGAGAGAGAATGGAACAAGCTGGCGACTACATAGTGAATCATGGGAGACGGACCAGGCCTATGCGATGGGCTTAATGACAATGATTCCAGAAGTCATAATTAAAATTGGCAATCATTTTCATAATCATCATCATAGTATCATCATAGTCATGATCATAATCATAGTCATCATAATCATAATCATAGTCATCATCATCACCATCGTCATCATCACCAATATTATAGATTACAGCTCACTAAACTACCATAGAGATTAATACAAATAAATCACATTGTGCCCCTCCCCCCTCATTCCAAGGGGTGTTGTCATGCACCCTTGGAGTACATTCTTAATCTCATGTTTTCCTCAACACAGGAATGCCCCCATAGTAATTGACATATGCCCCCATAGTAATTGACTTCCTGACACGGCAGAATTCATTAGATCATTGTGAATTACTAAATTTACTCCGTGTGCCATTTACAATTTTGTTACTGTTGTCATGGTAAGCAACAAGTACACCCACGTGTAGTATATGATCAGTATGTTGTACTTTAAATATATATCAAAGAAAATAATATCACTGCCAACATTTATTTCATACAAGTACATACTTGTATGAAAGAAATATTGGCAGTTCACCCTGGGGCACTCATCCCAATGCTATTTACACATTCACATATGATATGTTTGTGTATGATATTTCATGCTAGTGTGAATTTTCACAATCTACCCTTCACTGAGCAGCTTGTGATATATTTTTTTCTTTTCCTCTCTTCTCTGCCCTTTTTTTTTTTTTTTTTTTTTTTTTTTTTTTTTTTTTTTTTTTTTTTTTTCCTTTCTTTCTCTTATCTTTGTTTTCAAGTTTCCTTTCCCACCCCCTCCCGGCCCCTCCCCCACTAGTACATTGACTGACTACTTGTATAGTAATTGAAAAGCCATACACAAACTCTCCTACAACCAGATACAAACAACAACGAGAAGATAGGGGATCGAAGGAAAGGCAAAGAGAGCAGGTCGGGGAGATATATAACTATGAAAGTGATTAACGTGCAAGAACAAATAACTTTACAAATTTAGTTTCGTTGTTTTAGCAAGAGAAGTACAGTGAACTATTTTGTACTCGATGCTACTAAATGAAATCCTTCTTGAATAAATTTCGTTATGTAAGGCTGTGTATATAATATAAATATTACCCTTTACCAAAACAAAGTATTATCTAATATCATCTAGTACCTAAACTCAGGTAGTCTAGTACCTATACTAGGTATATCAAGTGTACCTATATTAGGTCTATTTGGTACAGTCTGTGTGCATAGTATATCTGCTAGAATCCATATTAATAGATAAAGTGTTTAGCAATAGTGCTACAAACAGTGACATGCTTTTCAGAAGTTCTTTACAACATAGCTTTCTGTAAAACAGGTTTAATGTAAGGTAGCTATGTAGCAGTTGTGTTTCTTTACATTGCTAGCCACATTAGCTATGTGCCTCCTGCAACTGGGAAAATATTTTGAGCTTGTACGTCAAATTTGTAATTGAAAGCATACAGATGTAGGAAATTATGTTTACTGTTTGATAGGGGGGGGGGGGGGAAACACGAGAAAAAAAGTAGTGTAAATATTGTGTCACTACTTCCATTTTTACACTTAATTGGATACACTACATAAGATCAATAAAGAATTATTACCTGCTGCAAAGGGCACTAATAAATTCTATTCAAATATGACTACATATTAATTGTATCCTACAGTTATTACATGTAGCGAGGAGAGCGTGTGCATGTGTGTGTGTTAATCTCGCGTGGTCAGACCCTTTACCAAACACGTGCTGAATGGGTCTTATGAGCGGCACTGGCGCTTGGAATCAGTTCTATAGAATTTAATTAATATAGCCAGAGGGCAAACACAACAACAACAACAACAACAACTTATGAGGTGCTACACAGTGTCACCAGACCCTTACCTTATATAGCGGTTTGGTAATGAGTATGGCTACATGTGACGTGTGTGTGTGTATGTGTGTGTGTATGTGTGTGTGTATGTGTGTGTGTATGTGTGTGTGTCCTGGGAAATTTTTTTCCAAGTCACAATACCTTTTTGTGGTGCCTGGGGGTTAGCGCTAACATGATTTTGACGCAGCTTTAGTGATCACTAGTTGTAGTTGTGCTGATTTAGTCAGCTACCTAGGTGACACTGCAGCGGGTTGCTAGCCCTCTACAAGTACAGTGCTTCCAGCTTAAAGAGTGGATTTTTTAGCTTTTTGGTTAAGGTTGCTAATTCTGCTATAATTTCTCAAGTATGTGTAATAGAAAGCTAAAAATTAGTATTATTATACATTAATGTCATATTAACATACAGACAAAACAATTTTGTGGGTTTGTGGTTATTGTTGTGGTTATAGGTGATGGAACTGGGAGCTTCAAGACAGTGAATTTAGAAGTGTTTAAGCTGAAAAAAGAGAAATTATTTGTCCTTATCTCTATAACTTGGTATACTGATACTTTAATACCTGAAGTTTCATATGAGCCTAATTTTGTGGGCACACGAAATTTGAATCTCGAAATATTTAAAATTTTAAGAAAAAAAGTGTTTAAGCCAGGATTTTTGAATTTATTGAGTTATATCTCTAAAATTTTGACACATGATGTAAAATTGCCTTAAAATTATTATGTATAACTTTGGTAGCTATACCTTGAAAATTAAGTGAGTTGTGGCTGTTTTTCACCAAAAAAAAATTATGCACAGTAAGGGTCATCAAATGATGACGTTTACAGCGGATTGTGGGCCTATAGTACACGTAAACGCGACGTCACAAAACAGCGCATGCGTATTTGTGCAAGGGCGCCAGTTTACCACTAATTGTTGCACGGGCCATGGCTGATTTAGCTACGGTTGTATCTCAGGCCCTAGCAGGTATCAAGTTTTACGGCGTTACTGCCTATCGCGGCCAGCGTTTTAGCTTCCGTCTGGAGCTGCACAACCCGTAGGACTCCAACTGCATCGCCCTGATGTTGTCAGAATACCGAATGCTGGGAGCCTTGGGAGTATTTAACTCCTTCAGCTTTTCTTCAGCTCTTGAAAAAGATGACCTCTTGGATAGGCTTGGCTCCAAGTTAGTAATATACCAGCCAACAATTCTGTGACTGATTTCGACTTCGTTTACTGCTGCTAGTAGAACGATGAGAATCCATACAGCCGATTGCAGTTAGGGAAAGTCCCGTCTTACTGCTCTGGGAAATAACCGTTCGACCTTAGCTCGTTAACTAGTTACGTTTAATGACGAACTACCGCAAAATCTTGACGTCAAAAAAAAATGGCGTAAAATGTATTAGAGTGAATGAGAAAAGTTCTGTTCTCCGTTTTCCATTCTCTAACAGGCAGTTTTACTATTGTAAACATTGTTGGGATGATGAAGAAAAGGTATGTGTATGTTAAATGGCTGTAGTGAGGGTCTATACAGTAGTTTCAAAAAATCCACTCTTTAAGTTGGAAGTACTGTACAAGTGTGGGGAGAAATTGGTTGGTGAGAGGACAAAGAGGTCATCATTGAAGGTGAAGGCAACAGAACTCCTATTTGCTGATGATGCCAATGCTGTTAGTGTGGACAGGCAAACCATGGAAGAGTTGCTGTGATGATTGGAGAAGATGATCAAGGCTTGGGTTTGACCTAGAGCGTAAAGGACTTGCTGCAGGTGCCTGAGGTGTTGAGGATGATATGAAGCCAATAATGGTGGAAGGTGTAGAGGTGCAATGTGTAACTAACTCCAAGTACCTGGGGTCAGTGCTGGAGGCAAAATGGTGAGAAGTAGGAAAGAGAGAGAGAGTTGCCAAGGCAGCAAGCGAGCTAGCTATTGGGGCACTGAAAGGTCCCATTTTCAGCAACTCCAACTTGTCCTACAAGAAGAAGAGGATAGTTTGTGTCCTCCTGTATGGCACAGAGACCAGAACTGTTAATTGATGTACAAGAGAACTAACACTGGAATATTGGTTCATAGGACAACTGCATGCTAGTTTATGCTCTTCATTCTTAAATAAACGTCCAAATCATTTATACATTTTAATAATTATTTTGACTTAAATATACAATATACTTGAACCCCCCCCCCCCCCCCCCCCCCCCTCCTCCCTTCTGCCATTAGCAATGGATCTGCCCTGGTATCAATTGGCACAAGACAGGAATGGCTGGAGACAGGAAGTGAAGGTTGTGACTGAATAGAGTAGCAGAGGATGAGAGGAGGAGGAGGAAGACACCTGTGGAAGGCAGCATTGGGAGCAGTGGAAGGCAGCATTGGGAGCAGTGGAAGTATGCCATTGTTTAAGTAAGCCATACCAGTGCAACGTGTCATGTGAGAGATCATTCTGACAAGACATGGATAGAAGCAGATGTGTCACCACTCGTTTGATAACATTCATTTTTAACAACTCTGTGTGATTTAGACTGTCACTTGTGACAGAGATGGTACCATCCAATGGGTGGCTTGCTGTCGTCAAGGTCATGGTGTGTGTGTGTGTGTGTGTGTGTGGTTTGTGTGTATGTGTGTGTGTGTGTGGTTTGTGTGTATGTGCGTGCATGCGTGCGAGAGAGAGTTTAGGAAGTGTACTAGACATTCCGATACCTGTAATTAACAGAGCGTGATGAAATCATTGCAAGTCACTACCTCACTCCCTCAGTAACTTCACTAAGACCACTCTCATGAAATACATAGAGCGTGCACAACGAAAATTGTGATCATAGTTATCCAATACATTTAATTCTTTAAAAACAAACATCGGTCAGGGTTTGATACAGAGGGGGGGGGGGGAGCCCTGGGATATCCCCCCCCCCCCCCCCCCCCCCCCCTGAGCAGAGTTTTCCCCCCCCCCCCCCTATGATTTTCACCTATACTTTTATTAAAACATACAAAAAACAAAATCAAAAATAGAAATATAAAAATCAGAATTAACAATGTAATTGTAAGGAAATCATGTAAGTAAGTTCATGTAAGTTGTCAAACTAATTCATAAACAAATTCTTCTGTTCTGCAGTTTAAAAATATTTAAAATTTCTTCAAAATCAATGTCAGTAAGTTCAGGCCCTTCTATAGCAATTCTCATCAGTAGCTAAGGAAACATCAGAAAGTCTATTTCTTAACCTATTCTTCACCAGTTTCATTGGCTAAATGACCTTTCAACTGTGGCAGTGCTCATTGGAATGGAGAGTAGTATGTTTATCAGGCAGAACATTTGAGGAAAAATGTTTTTATATGCTTCATGCTCTTGCATTGACTGTAGTATGTCTTGCAAAGTAGGTCGTGGGTTTCTCAACATGATGGATTTATTTTCTTGTACAAGTGCCCTCCTAAATGTTTTCCACTCTGACAGAAGTTCGTCTCGATTTATCAAAGGAGAAGATGTGAATACTGTGCCATCATATTCCACAGATTGCAAGGACAAAAAAAAATACAACTATAAGGTCGCTATTTGACTTTCCCCCCCCCTAGCAAAAAATCCTGTATCAAACCCTGTCGGTGCATAGCATTTCTCAGTAAGTTCAATTATTTTTTATTGATAGGCTAAATGGGACGCTGTTCCGAAGCTCCAAACGGAACAAACCACACCTCCAGAATAGTCTTTGCTTTCAAATGGTCAGTGCATAAATTGGAAGTCTGCTGCAGTTCAATTTGAATAAATATGACTGCATTAGCACAGGTATGTATGTTTGTTGTTTAGAAATGGACACATGACAAATTTCTCGTTAATTATTAGCACGAGGAAAGTTGTTTACTTATGAAATTAAGCACAGCCATACACACATGGTATGTTAAAGACTTTAAAGAGAGTTTATTGTAAGTTTGGTTTTGAATATTGTGGTATGAAGATAAGGGAAGTGTTTGAATAGCGATAATATCTGCACATTATCATAACTTCAATGTAGTGTTAATGGAGAGCTAAGTCCAACAAATCAACCCCCCCTCCTCCCCACCCCCTCCTTCCCCTTGGATTTTCTCTGCTGCATGCTTATACAAAAATTATAATAATGAAGTATGATTACTTCTTAGAACTTAGATTCCTTCAAATGTGAACGGAGCACATCGTATTATTGGACCAATAGTTTGAATTATTTGGCGTAATTTATCAATGAAGTTGTCTAGTCATTGCTGAACATCTCAACTTTTTTTTCTATTCAGGAAGATAGCTGTGTTCACAAGACAAAGGACTTCACTTTCACATTAAGAAAACATGTTTGTGATTTTAAGGCAAATATATCACAGTTAGCTCAGAAGCCTTCAGTCAATCTTCTTGCACGTGAGGTGGAATAGTTTCTTAGACCCCACCAGTCCCTTCAGAGTCCTGTGACATATTGTTGTTGACAATTCTTACAGCATATGATCACTCATGAATACTCTCACTCACTCCACTCAATAATGGCAACTTTTTTTAATTTCACTGAACAGTCTTGCAAAATCAAGCCAAATAAAGCAGCTAAATATTATTAACTTTTATAGGTTCTAAAATAATTTTTTGAAAGTTATTTTCAATTTCAAGCTAAAATAGAGTCCGTCTTTTTAACTTGTCATATAAAACTTGGTTAATTTGTTAGTTTTTTTGATAACAACTTTTAATATTTCACTGAACACTTTTACATGTGTGAGAACACAGGAGAATCAAGCACAACAAAGTGCGTGTAAATGGTGGTGAAAGATCATTCGACTTCTTTAAAATAACAGTAATTTTTCTCGTTTTAACAGCCAATATACGTTAATCCACAGGATTGAAACAGTCAGGTCACATAGGTCATGTAGGTCACATAGGTCGCGTAGGTCACATAGGTTGTGTAGGTCACATAGGTCGCGTAAGTCACATAGGTCATGTAGGTCACATAGGTTGTGTAGGTCACATAGGTCGCGTAGGTCACATAGGTCATGTAGGTCACATAGGTTGCGTGGTCACATAGGTCGCGTAGGTCATGTAGGTCACATAGGTCGTGTAAGTCACGTAGGTCATGTAGGTCACAGGTCGTGTAGGTCACGTAGGTCGGCAATGGCAGAAGCTACGGCTATAAAAATTAGAGAGCTCAATGCCTGGTTGCTGAGAAACGTGTAAATGTGTTAAAATTTTGTTTTGACGGATGCAGTGTTGTGCCTGATTTCTCTGAGCATGTCATGTATCGCCTACCTGCCCAAAATAATTAGGGCTGCCCCACCTATCAAAACACATCATTGACACGTCACTCCTCAGACTCGCCTCATCGAGTCAGGACATCAGGCATGTATAGTTCCACATCACAGACATCAGCTGGCAGTAAACATGTTTCTCTTAGCAACACTTCCTCAGCGATGAGAATGCTCAATACACACACAATAGCAGGAACAATAACGGCACTTCCTCCTGAAAATGATTTTGCAGTGGCACGCTGGCTATACGATACATCAAAACTGATACTAAAACATCCTCCGAAGTAAACAAGAAAAGAGAAAAAGAAGCTAATACAGGAAAGATGTTAGTGAGAAGAGATAACTAATGCAGGGAATTTAATATTGTCAAATCAGAAGAATTTAACAAAAATTTAAGTCATTAAAACCTCAATTATGACTCTAGCTTGATACTGTTTTGTTTGTTTGTTTGTTTGTTTGTTTGTTTGGAGGATGTTACAAGTGTTATGTGTGAGGAAAAGGTGATTTTTCAACTTTTTTCACCTCTGAAGGCTCTGCTGAAGTATACTAATACATACATTTAAACTCTGCACTGCAGGACTGACCACAGATACCTGTTCTGATCCCAAAGGGAAGCCCAAGTTAGAGGGGCAGTTATCTAGCGATATTTCCTAGAGTTGCTATGGTTATACCATAGCTACAGTTAGAGCTGGGCGATATACCGGTATTATCGTTGCACCGTGATAAAAACCCGACATCGCGAAGCGATATTTCAATTGTATTTGCGCGGTATTATCGTTTTCTCAGAAAACCGTTGGTACGGGTCGTTAAATTAATGCGGGAACTTCACGCGCATGACAGATTAAAGGAACAGCCGTTTCATTGTTTGTAAACATGACCGTAACGAGGTACCAGCAAAGTATTTAGCAATGGCTGCGAGTTCAAATTCTGGCTAAGCAACACAGTCTTACCCCGGAGGACTAACTTTGGACTGGAAGCTGATGAATACGGCAAGCTCAGTTTGGATAAAATTTACTTTGTTAAATATTATTTATGAAATATCGTGATATATCGCTTTATCACAATAATACAGGTAAGTATCGTATCGCCTATGATTATCCAATATCGCCCAGCTCTAGCTACAGTTGCGAAATTACCATGCAGTATTCTGCATTCAAGTCAATACATTCAAGCTCTGGCACTGTTATTAACTCAAAAAAAAAATCACAACTGTATTTTATTCTTTCTACTTCAGTTAACAATTGTTCTAATACGATTGACACTCATAGTAGTAAACATTTAGAAACATTTGTTATGTGCATCTATTTGTTGAGTTTCAACCTGTGGGGCGGGGCCTAGCTCAGTAAAGCAAAACAGAACAGACTGAAGTTGTAATAAGTGAATTTAACAGACTTATCTAGTATGGTAGTCATTAGTCACAGTTATAGCATTTCTTTTAGTGTTAGTTTGGGGAAGTTAGGAGGTGGAGCCTGCTGGAGGCGAGTGATGACTAGACAAAGCATGTTCTCTGGCGGAGCACTGCTGGTGCCGGTTTCAACCTTTGGAGCTGATAGATAACACTGGTGGTACACCATGAGCTAGAGGTGGCAGGTTCTATAAGCAGTAACCCCCCCCCCCCCCCCCCCCCTCCCTCAACCCCTCTTCTTATGTAAGTGTGCTATTATCCAAGTCTAGGAAGAAACACAAAAAAAGAAAAAGAAAAGATAACAGGTGTAAAAGGGTGGACGGGTTAGGTGAAATTTCCTGACAGGGGATAAACCGAAGGTTTCAGTGTTAGCTATACATAGGACTACAGGACCTATGACAACCATACCTTCAGTTTGTGCAGCACAATATTTCAATAAAACATTTGTACAGTTATTGCACCAATACACTCACACCACAATAAAATTTTATAACAACCCGCCCCCAACCCCACCCCTACTTCTCCTCCCAACTCTCCCATTTGTCTCTCCCTGGTTCACTACTATAGTTCACTAAGTAAATTGTTGCCTTGGCACTTACCGTAGGAGTGAAGTTGAAGAGGGGTCCTGTGAACCTGTCCAACTGAGCATGCTCACTACACGTGTATCCCAGGATGGCGTAGTTGTGTATTGACAAGATATCGTCCAAGGAACTACCACTCAATGGGCACTAGAATGGAATAATAGGAATCAATCTCATGATGTTATACTACATATGCTGGATTAGAATATCTGGATCATCATAGGATGCTTGTAATTACATGACATTGGAATAGAATAATAGGAATCAATTACATGATGTTCTACTATATTTGTTGGAATAAAATATCAGAATTATCATACAATACTTTACTATAATTACATGACACTGGAATAGAAACACAGGAATCAATATAAGGTACGAGAAAAGGTGACACCAATCAATCCTATGATGCTCTATAGTGAAAATGAATGGAATCAATTTTATATTGTATAGTAAATACAAGAATATTCAAATAAACTTCCAGGAAGCCAGCACACGATCTAGCAGTAGAATAGTGACATTATGGCTTCTACAAAACATACTATCATCATGAAAACTAAGTTTAGAGGAGGAATTAAATCAAACATGCTAGTAGTGATTAACTTACTGACCAAAGACAAAAAATTAATCCTTTAATTGAGCACTAGTTGCAGTCTACTCTAGCTTTCCTTTCACCTGACCATGAATCCATAACAAAACAATGACTATAATTATTATTAAAAAAGGATTTTACAACACTTGGTTTTTTATATATAAAAAAGTAATGAAGAACAACAGGCATTTTAAACAACCACAGACATCAAAAGACTTAAAAAGTAATAAATGAAAACACACTTGACAGCTGCACTGGAGGCTGTGGTGACTAGAATCTATGAACTAACCAATTCAACTTTACAATGACGTAGGAACACTAGCCTATTGTTTATTGTCTCAGTGTTCAAGTCACTCATAGGATACACCATTTTCCATTTTTTTTGTGTGTTACTTCTCTTCTCCATAAGCAATACCATCTTACGCTAGCTAAGTGAGTGATTGTGTCCTAGAAAACAATGTCAGCACTCAGATCAGACAATGTGCTGAGTAGTGTAGCTATGAATCTCATTACTACTACTCCAGGTCAAGATAGCTATGGTATTAGCTATGTGTCCAATCAACCACAATCTCATGTAAACAGAGCATGTGAGTAAGTTGGGCTGTGGACATATTGCTGCCATGGGAAGATAATGGCAAAGAAAGGCAAGAAAACATGCACATTTTGTCTCTGTACACATTACAATATCTACTTTAAAAATTACTTTAATAATCATTGAACAAATTACTAGTCCGAAAACAACAACAACAACAAAAAGCCTCCCACCCATGCTAGCTTTTTCATGTTTAGTACACTATTCCAGCCTGTCTGTCTGTTTGTCTGCCCATCCTTCTGTCTGTCTGTCTGTCTGCCCATCCTTCTGTCTGTCTGTCTGTCTGTCTGTCTGTCTATCCATCTTTCTGTCTGTCTGTCTGACTGTCTGTTTGCATCCTCTGCTGTTTTAAATATTAGATTAAAACATGGCTACTTAAAGAGGTAAAAATGAGTAGAAAACATTATTACTACAACAAATTATATTTCTGTTTGTTTAGGCAACAAAAATGTAACATAAACGCAAATAGTAGTTTTATGAAAAAATTACTCTCAATGAAAAAAGTGTAGTTCACTAAAAATTAGTTCTGCTTCAAACTGGTTATTAAAAGTTTAGTGGATTTATAAAAAAAATTCAATGCTCCCTCCTAAACAGGAGTAATAATATCCCAGCACGCTCACGAGCATGACTGATTTTTTTAATCTATGCACTAAAATATTTAATTAACAAAGGGCTAGACACAGCTCTTAAAAATGTGAAAAACTAAAGTTGGCCGAAAAAATAGATCGGGAAAAAGATAGACCACAACAACATTCCTTATCATTTGAACTTATCTGGCTATTGTCTAACTTTCTGCCAACTCTTACCCTCTCTTCCTCTTTTATTCCCACTAATCCTTAATTTCATGTTTATGTCCCGTCTACTTTGAACTGTCTGCTGTTGTCGAACATGCACGAAGTAAACAGATTGATTCCGTGCCAGTTACTAAACTGGCTTCATTGACTAAAACTTCCACACCTTCATGCAGAGCCAGACTAAACAACACTCACTGGAAGTACATCTCACACAATCCTTGCACTTGAAATAAAACAAGATTTAAAACTATACTTTTCTATGTTTGTGAAAACTAGGTCATAATGAAATTACACAAGTATTTTTAATTGGAGACTGTAGTAGTAAGTAGTCTCTAATCTGCTACAGTACTTGCTCGTTAGTATCTTACTTAAACTACCTACCTAGTGCAGACACTGCACATGCTTGATTGTAAATTTGGCATAATGAGAGTTGTTAAATGCAGTCTGGAAGTTTGAAACAGGGTACAATGATGTTTGACTCGAGTTGTTGGGTGACCTCAAGCTAATTACTGAACAATAACCACAATAAGTTATATTAAAAAAATTGTAAGATCATTCAGACTGCTGACTTGACAGACCATCAAGGACTTGCTAACATAAACTTGTACCCATATGCTGCTAGAACTATTTATGATTACCTTATAGCTACATGGCTCACCTCGACCAAATTCACGTCTCCATAGGATAAATTGAGTCCAGGCAGCAGGCCTGGCTGCGCATTGACATAATCCAATGCGTAGTTGACGACCACTACTGTACTCCTGACGTCGACATCGTAAAGAGGATCACGACAACAAGATGAAGACGACGTCACTCCGTAAGAAAAAGCTCCCTTGTCAGCCAGCAGTAGAATAGCTTGTAAGTGCAGCAGAAGTAGGATATAGACTGAATTCATAGCTAGCGAGGAACGGACGGAGCTATACGAATTGCGAAGGGAAGCCCAGCTTCTTCAGCTTTCGTTTCAACACTGCTTGCTGTCAAGCAGCTAGCTACGCCCACTCTGCATTAGGTACAAATCAGACGCACGGGCGAGAAACTCAGTGACCGGAAGTAGGGCTGCTCAGATTAACAGGAAATTATGAGGTCAAGTAGAGCTGAGTCAGCATTACAACAACAGGGGCGCACGAAGCTAGCTGAACGACGATTCGATAAGCACTACAGGACTCGGAAGAAAGAGAAGCGAAGATGGTGTGCCCAATGGGGAACAAAGGCCCCGCCAAGGAGGCGGTAAGCGAATATCCCTACCAATCCTTATACAGACCCTGGAGCTGGGCCCTATCAAGCTTTTTCAACATCTTCCTGTTCATGGCAATGGTTGGACTGCTATATTTCATTTACAAGAAAAGAAAGAATGCCACCAGAAGCTATGTGACGTACAGATCACGCGTAATCCGCCAGAGAGACGAGCGAACGGATGACGGTAAGAAGAAAAAGGTGGCGTTAGTTACCGGTGGTAACGGAACCCTGGGTAAGCAACTGGTGAGAACTTTGACCGAAGATGGCGGCTATGAGGTGCACTCGTTAGACCTGCTCCTTCCAGAAGAGGATAACATCAACAATGATGTCTACACTTACATCCAAACCAACATCCTCAACAAGAATGACTTGCTGATAGCCTTCAAGAATGTAGATGCTGTGTTCCACTGTGCTGGTCTCGTTCCTAATACAGTACTCCACAATGACAACGAGTATTATACCATTAACTATGAAGGAACCAAAGCCGTTGTGGATGCCTGCATCGAGTGCGGGGTGAAGAGACTGATATACACTTCCTCAGCGAGCGTCACCTTACCCAAGGATCCTAAACAACTCTGCGAGAATTGTGACGAATCCTGCCCACTTCCCGACGTCCCTCTAAATCCTTATGTGGCATCCAAGGCAGCAGCAGACAAGTATGTGAGAGAGTTTAACGGCAAGAACGGGTTGTTGACGTGCGTCATGCGTCCAAATGCACTTATGGAACATATGTACAACTTTGCTCAGAAGACCC
>WLWD01002296.1_pt1 | contig 68618 bp, 56 predicted proteins | sample 6712731 | NCBI WGS metagenome assembly WLWD01 (sample SAMN12718690, study PRJNA576275) | sponge metagenome | isolation source: marine sponge | host: Mycale hentscheli | place: New Zealand: South Island, Marlborough, Capsize Point | collected 2014-11-01 | reverse complement strand
AACGAATGAATGTATATGCATGTATGTATGTGTGTATGCATGTAGTATGTATGCACGTATGTGTGTATGAATTTATGTGTGTATGTATGTTTGTATGTATGTACGTATTTATGTATATGTGTGTAAGTATGAATGTACATACATATGCACATACGTATGTATGTATGTATGAGTATGTATTGTAGGGTAGTCTATGTATGTACAGACGTATGTAATCATCGAGTGAGCAACTAACGTAACTGAGAGGCTCATTCGATATTTGTGCACAAGCACATCACTAAGCGTATATATGTAGTGTATGTATCTATGTATATATGTATGTATGTATGTACAGTCAAAATAAAGTTCCCATTGCGACCAGACTTTCCCCCGATTTTACGTTGAAAAAGTCGCTAACCTTAGACGACTTTTAACCAAGTTTCCGCTATGCACCGTGAAATTTTATCAGTCCGCTAAATAATAATCTGAAGTAAGTAATTAGTGCGTAAATTCCGCGGGCCCTCCAAGCGACTTCACAAGTCCGCGACGACTTACTGGGTCGGCGACTTTATGCGGCAACTTTTTAATGCTGTGCCTGGCGATTTTAAAGGGCGACTGTTGGCTGTGGCGATTTTTTAGGGCAGCTATTTTCTCGCTGTTACTTTCTAGCGCAGCCTTCTTCCCCCGCTACTTTGGTCCAGAAGCCTTTATAAGCCAACTTTAAATAACAACTATCTTACTGCATCAACAAGAACTAAGGAATAGTTGTATTTCCTGATAAAATTTTATGCTCATAATCTACACATTTTCTCAATGTTATTTTGTTAAATGTTGGGCTTAGATGGTCTATACACGCTACCAAAAACAAAGAATGTTACACCTTCACCTTGTTTTACACCTGAAACCTCCTATTATTAATGTGCTGGAACAGGAGGGGATTTATAGTTAGTAGACGGGGAGTGTTTAAATTCCTGAAGAGATTTCATGAAAGGGGGACTATTGCAAGGAAGCCAGGGAGTGGTCGGCCTAGTCTTATCACAACTGAAATTAAAATGATCGTGGAGGACCAGATGAGAAGAGATGATGAGACTACTGCATATCAGCTTCACTTTCTGCTGAATAGGACGGGCTACATTCTGTCTTTGCGCACCATTTTAAGATGTAGAACCTCATTAGGCTGGACCTTCAGAGGCAGTTCTTACTGTCAACTAATAAGAGCAGCCAACAAGGTAATTGAAAGGGTGATGATTTGCTAGTCTAGGTTGTCTCCATACAACTAACATGATCTATTCTATATGTATAGGAGAAAAGGTTACAGTGGGCAAAGGAAGTCCTTCATGAGAAGGACAGTGGTTTCCTAGATGTGATATGGACGGATGAAAGCACTATACAGCTTGAAACACACAGGAGGCTTGCCTGTCACAAAAAAGGAGAAGCACCGAGGAATAAACCAAAGTAACTTTATTTACATTACATTATAATCAAGCTTGTTTTACTTTTTATTGTTAGGACCACCAATAGCAATAATAATAATAATAATAATAATAATTATTATTATTATTACTACTACTACTACTACTATTATTATAACTACTACTACTATTATTATAACAGGGCCAAACATCCAGTTAAAGTCCATGTGTGAGCTGGAATTAGTGTTCGAGGATGCACTGGGATTTGTATATTCAGTGGCATCATGAAGGCCCCACTCTATGTTGAAATACTTGAGCAAACATTACTTCCATTTATTCAAGAAGTTTTTCCTGATGGACATCGTTTTATGCAGGACAATGACCCAAAACATACCTCATTGCGTGCTAGGAAGTTCCTAGAGGATAATAATGTGAAATGGTGGAAGACCCCTCCAGAGTCACCAGATGCAAACTCAATCGAGAACTTGTGGCATGAATTATACGGCAAGAAATAAAACCTAAGAATAAGCAAGAACTAGTTAATGGAATCCCTTCTTTTTGGAGAGCAGTCACCAAAGAAAAATGCACTAAATAATAATATAAGACATTTACGCAAAGTAATACCTAAAATTATTGAACTTGAAGGCGATGCTACTGGTTATTAATTTCATAAACTTCATTTTCATACTTTATTCATAATATATATTACCACATTCAAGGCTTAATCAGCAATTAACCATGAACAGATACTTATAGTCAGTTATTTAAATACAAGGATGTGGGGTAGTTAGCACACATGCAAGGGTTTAAATACGAGGACGTGGGGTGTAGTTTGCACACATGCAAGGGTGTGGAAGTGCTCATTAATTGGTAGGTCAGGAAGTGGATGTGACTGAAGACAATCCGTGGGTTTGGCCAAGGACAAGTCATGTGCGTGGACAAGTCATGTGTGCGGACAAGTCATGTGCGCGGACAAGTCATGTGTGCGGACAAGTCATGTGTGCGGACAAGTCATGTGTGCGGACAAGTCATGTGTGTGGACAAGTCATGTGTGTGGACAAGTCATGTGTGTGGACAAGTCATGTGTGCGGACAAGTCATGTGTGCGGACAAGTCATGTGTGCGGACAAGTCATGTGTGTGGACAAGTCATGTGTGTGGACAAGTCATGTGTGCGGACAAGTCATGTGTGTGGACAGGTCATGTGTGTGGACAAGTCATGTGTGTGAACAAGTACAATATATCAGAATGCTTTGTTATTTTAAATAGCAAAGTAAAAAAATGTCAACTGATGATGGTAGATAAAAAGATAATTAGTAAAGAAATATGCAAAGAAGTGTTTGATAGCTTGAATATTATTTAATGATAGCGCTGACTACATTGTGATTACTTGCCTATTTATGCAACACCACTACAAAAGATTTAATTGTGTAGGTAGCAGCTTTAGCTGGAGTTGAGATTCAACACAAATTCCCATGTGACTTATAAACATAACAATTAAGATGTGATAAGATGATATAGAGGGGAAGGGTGGTATATTGTATACAACTGTGTGTGTGTGTGTGTGTGTGTGTGCATAGTTAACGATTACTTGGACCTAAGTCTTTTGCATAAATGCTGGATAGATAAAATACAATCCTCCTACAATTCCTCAAACTCTGCTGCCCTGGTATGAAACATGGGAAAAAGATCCCGCAGTACTTTTTTTAAACGTCCAATTTATCACAAGCCAGAGGTGGCAGATCCTTCCTCCCCATTGGTGTACTCCTTCTTAGAGTGTCCTCCCCCTACTGGGCCAACTTGCAAGCCAGCCTGCCAATTGTACTGATTTTAATCAACTTCTAGTTTTTCCTCAGGATCACTTCAACTGGCTGCAGCTGGTCAGCACCTTCATTATTAGCAGGGGAGGAGGATGTTGTGGTGGAAGAAAAAGAAGTAGAGGGAGATGTGTCTAATTGGGATAAGGAATAAACTGGTGCTGGAGGTCTTATATTATGAGAAGAGGATGATACTATGTCAGAATATGTACAAGCATAATGAGATAATGATATTTCAAGCAATGGTTGAGTTACCTGATTGTGGTTGTGCGACAAATAGGGGAGTACTAACAGTATGCATGATGACATCCTTCATGTCGGACATCTCTGATTGCATATCTAGTATTACATTGTGCAACTCATCAATTTTTTTTCTGTTGGTTGCTGACTAGACTCTTCAGCTCACAAACCTCCACCTCTAATGTTAATGGGTCTGAAAAAAATTCATTATTATTATTTTATTTTTATTTTTTAAGTTACTCCTATTGCACATTAGTATTATTTATAAATACCTTGCTCTGTCCTAGGATGGATCACCTCGGTTTCCACATCACCTTGATGTGAACTAACAGTTATGATCTCTCCTATTTCAAAAAACTAAACTAAAAGGAATTAAAAAAATAAAGCTTATTCACCTGCTGGAGGTGGAGTTTTCTTCCGTTCCTTCACATTGTTATTATTCTATTATTTTGACAGAGTAATTATTAATTATTTTTTTCCTTATTCAGTCATGCTGTACTTACAGTGTTACAATCAGTACAAGGGTCTTTGGGTTCTTCTAAAAGTAAGAACAAACAAGCAAACAAACATTAGCAATTTAGAATTTTCAATCACATTTTCACTTAACCAGGTGGAGATGATATGTTACTTTTAACCGCTTTTTTCCCTTTTCGTTCTTTCACCTTTTTAGAAGGATTCTGAAGAAAAAAAAGGGGGGAGGCTACTAGTTAATATCCATGTAGCATATTTCTAAAATGTGGTGCCAATGTGAGTGGAGGAGAATTAATGGTGTTATGCACTTACGGTTGGTTCAGCAGGCACTGCTCTCACTCTCTTTCTTGACTGCTAATTTTTTAAAACAACATTGTACTATCTCAGCAGAAGAAACTAGCAGTGTATACTTACTGAAGACACATTGACTAGTATCCACTAAATTTTTTATATGAAATAAAATTATTTGAAATTTGACAAATATTGCATCAACTGAAACTGATTGGGATAATTCTGGGTTCTTGGTTAATTGCTATTTCCACACAATGTGTTGATTCACTGAAGTGATGTGTAAAAGTACTGCATTCTCAATTACCTGATCATTCTTCTCAGGAATATTGATAATTGACGGGGATAATTAATTCCCCTAGATGGTCAGCAAGACAGTCCATTTCTGACTCTGAACCTAAAAAAAAAAAAGCAAACACTTTATATAATTGTACTATTCTAAATAACTACTTATCCATCAACTGAACAAATCTTATCTTTATGATTATTGAGCTCATCTAATAAAGCAGCTGTTTTTTTAACTACTCATTCCATCTCCTAGCAACTGTTGTAGGAATGCTATTAACTACAGCTGGATTTAGTTTTTCTGAATGGTTGCTACACATTCCAGCTGGATTTAGTTAATTTTCACTCCCAAAATTTTTGTGTGAATGCTACTAATTACAGCTGGATTTAGTGAAGTTTTGGAATTGATCATATACACTTTCAGGCTGGATTTTAGATAATTTTACCAACCCAATAGTAAAAATATATTTCTTTTTATTAATATTCTGGTTATATGCATACTTACCAACTGCAAGAATTTTTTGCTTCATGTAGTTGTGTTCCTATTTTGATACTGCAAGTACCTCCAACAGATACCCCATCTTTTACTCTTTTTTTCGGAACAATAGAAAAATGTTCTTCTTCTAGCCAGAAAACCAGGCAATACTCTAAGTAATTGAAATGGTAGTCTCAGCTACTGTATTTACTTATTACATTTATTATCATTCCCACTCACTAACACGTCACTTACATTTCATGTATAAGTCATAGCTCACACATACATACATACACACATACACACACACACACAAACAAATGCAAATTATCTTGCTGGCTATGTGGTAAGCAAGCACTGTGAGCCATGCAAGCAAAGTTCTTGGAGCCCTTCTAGGAACTCACAGGAGAAAAGCCTTTCACCATAGCAAGTGGTGTGGGCACTGGAAGTCCCACCTGGACCATTGCTGTTTCATGAGAAATAACCTTGAATATGCACCCCAGCAAATGCCAGGTTCCCAATCAAAGCTGGGGGGACTGGTGGAAAACTACAGTAGATGGAAAATTGGCAGAGTTCAGGTCCTGAGCCAAGGACACAACCACTATAGTCCAGCAGATAAGAAAAAGTATTGTGACAGAGTGGACCAAAGCATGAAACTTGGTATGCAGGTTCGGTTTGGCATATATAACAGTATCAGAAGGGGTGCCAAAAAAAATTGTTTAATTAAAACAAATGTTTTAAAATGTGAAATTTTGATTAACAGTTAATTATGTAAAAGAGCTCAATATAAATTGTTTATTATTATGTATTGTGGTTTAATACTCTTTAATGTTAATGATTAGGAGTCACCTGATATTACAGGCAGCTAGACTATTTAATAGAACTAGCTACCCTGATAGCTAGCCAGGTGTCAGAGAATTTGAATAAAACCATAATATTTCGGCTTGTGGAGCATTCTAGTGGTTACTGAACTGAATGAGGGTGACTGAACAAGGAACTTTGCATAAACAGATGATACAGAACATGAGATCATTGTGTGGTGGGGCACAGCCCCTGGGAATGTTAGTTGGTGTTGGACAATTTCTGTGACATGTGAGTTGTACTTGGGAGTTGTGAAGGTGTAGTCATAATTTAATTAGTGGCCCTCCAGAATGACTGCCACTACTTCAATTATGACTACACCTTCGCACCTCCCAAGTACGACTCACATGTCACAGAAATTGTTGTTGTTGTTGTTATTATGATTGTTGTTGTTGTGATTATTAGTATCAATATTATTATTATTATTATTATTATTATTATTATTATTATTATTATTATTATTATTATTATTATTATTTATTATGATTTTATTATTATCATTATTGCTACTATCATTGCTAAAATAATAAAGTTACCTCTTTGTGTCATGGAGTCTTTGATTGCCTTCCTGATAGACATAGCAAATAACAATTGTTGCAAAAAGTTTGCTGCAATAGCTGTCCAGAATCAGTGAAAAGATATTAGGAATAAAAATAAAAAATAAAAACAGCTCAATAAATGTGGGCGTCGCTGTTCTAGACCAGGGACTACTCAGCGCAAAAATCGCCGAAAAGTCGCTGAAATCCGCGGTAAACAGTCGGCGAAAAGTTGGCGGTAAAAATCATGATAAAACTGCTGGAGCAATTTTGCAAATAAGGCGCCATAATCCGCGTGTAAGCGGAGCCTATAGCGCGCTCAAAAGTCGTTAAAAGTCGGCGCGTTGCTACAATAAGCGGGTAAAATAATAAAACGGCGCGCGAAGTCAACTTCAAATTAGCATGCGCCGTAACAAAACGTTCGCGTAGAAATGATTGACGGTAAGGTCGCCGGCTATTAAAAGTCGCAGAAAAATTTACGAACCGACTTTGCAGAGACTTTCTAGCGACCCTGTGGGAACTTTATTTTGACCCCTACTGTATGTATGTAGTATCAGGGAATAATTTACTTAATTTTATTTGTATAGCAACAAGTGCTACACATAAGTATGGTTGATTAGCAGTTGTTAATTTTTGTATAGCAATATTTTTTCTGTAATAAATATATATAAATTTAATCATAATCAAATAACTATGATGAAGTACGAATCACAAGTTAAGCATCTGATTCAGTATCCAGTGCAGAATGGCTTCGTTTGCGAGAACCATACGGTGCAGCATCTGGCCAACGAGGGGTGCTAAAGAATTTTTCCATTGCTGGCCTTGGATCAAAATTAGAAAATGCTGGTCCATCAACTAATGCGCAGCAGATGATCGATGGTTACTTCATTTAAGCGAGACCTCCAATCAGTTTTTATTCGCTTCATTGCACTAAAGCCACGCTCCACTGTAGCATTGCTGACAGGAAATAGTAGCAGTATTTCAATTAAGTGAGAAAAATTCTCAAACTGTGATCTATAACGGGTGAGAAGTAAGGACCAAACATCAGGGTTGCCTTGAATGTTATGTCCCACATAGTGCTTGAATGCATTCCATTCGGTCAATACAGCATTGAGTGACACTCCGTTCATCTCCAAGAGTACTTTAAAATGGTTCACCAGTAACGACACTTCAGAATTACCATAAGTTTCAAAATCAGGTTTGCCAATTGGCCATAAAGGAACACTTAAGATATTAACTCCTTTCATTGCATCTAAATTTTGGAGGTCATCAAACCTATTCGCAACACATTCCAACATTTTGTCAATCAACAATGGTCGATTCCTATTGAATGCCTCCTGTATCTGCTGATTTACTCGTGATAACTGTGTTTTGCGGTACATAACTACACTTCCAGATGAAGTTGAAACAGAAGCTAACACTGACAGCTCTGTTGAAATATCTGGTGAATCTTTCTTCAAACTAGTTAGAGTTGAGCGAAAAGATTTTAGCTTGGCTACTGCCAGAGGTAAATCAACTGCAGATTTTTGAATAGAACAAGAAAAAGAAGCTAGTGGATCAAGTAAAGCATCAAAAAAGAGCATATAAAGAACAAATTTGTAGCTGGTAAGTTTAGTTAAGTATCCTTTGAACTTTATCTTATCCACTGGCTTAACAGAAGATTCCCCAGATGCCATGGATTCCAGGTGAGTCACTATGACGTCATAACCCATCAAAAGGGACTTAATCGCACGTGACTTGTGTTGTGCCCATCTCGTACCAGTAGCTCTTTCTGGTTTCCTGATACGCTCTTCCATAATCTCAGCCACATTCCTTAACTCACGAAGCCTTTTTGGACTGTTTTCATACACAAAATGAAGATTAACAAGCATTGTGGAGACTTCATTTAAGAAAGTGTTAGAAAAAGCATCCTTTGCAGACAATTCAAGGCGATGATTCATGCAGTGTATGGCAACCAACCAAGGGACATCTTTCTTGATTAGTGCAGCCAGACCATGACGAACTCCCAAGTTAACAGCAGCTCCATCCACACAGATGCTAACAAGCTTCTTCATTAAGTCCACACCAAACGTTGCAAATGTCTCAACTAATAACTTCAGAATCCCTGGAGCTGTTGCATCCAAAACATCTTTCAATTGCAAAAAAAAAACACTGTGCCTTACCTTCAGGTCCAACATACATGACATACACAAGCTCCTTCTCAAGCACTGCTGTCTGTTGAGCCATCTATCAACACTGCCAAGTAGTGGGACTGACGCACAGAGTCTAGAACTTTATCTCTCATGCATTCACCAATAAGGACTGTAAACTCTCTGCACTTGTGTTCAGTAGTATATGCACTACCAAGAGAAACTCCATGTCTCTTCTTTAACTCCATAATAGCAGGATACTTAGTAAACGGAATTTCTTCCTTGGCTATCATATAAGCTATTTCCAAAAGCTTACACACATGAGCTCTTTCCTCCTGCTGTCCTGACGAAAATGCCCTTCCTAATGGAGTCGATTTATAAATGTCAGTAAGAGTAGCAGGCTTTCTCTCCAAGTTCACAGCCTTACTATGCATGTCAGAGAGCTGGTGTTTCTTAACGTTGTCTTTTTTCAGTGCAGTGCCAGTTATTCCATCAATAAATGAAGAACTAAAGTTTCTCAGAGCATGCAAACGTTCCTTGTGTTTAGAGCATAGTGCACAAAAAATTCGACCAACTTTTCCTCCAGCTTCATCATAACGTAGCCATTCTCCAACACTATCCAACTCCAGAATCCACTTCTTTACCGTACTCAAGTTTACAGACATACTACGCTCCACTCTCCAAAACCGTTAAACGCAACTCCCCTCAGGCTGAAAATACGAGCGGGACAAAAGTACAGCTGCAATATCGATGCGCACGCGCAATATTTCACTCTGTCATTATTTCCATTGCTAGCGCACCAAGCCACCGAAAAACCGAGCGGGGGATATTAGGTCTTTACAGTTCTCGAGTCGGAGAAAACTGGTGCCCGCTATCGCAGAGATTATACGGAACTGTAAAAGTATCTCAGCTAACATTATGCACTGGCCAACCGGTTTATATACAGGTAATTGACATTTGTCTCGCAGTTTTTTGCTAAACAAATCAAAAATTTGATCGCAGCACTGTAGTTTTGCTTCGCAAAATGCGATGCGAACCGGGATAAATTATTCCCTAATGTATGTACTCTACTTTTACACAACTCTATTGCAGGCATGCCCTCGCTGTGGAAGTGCACCTGTTTCAGAGTTGCAGAAAGTTCATGGAAAAGACCACATCCAGTGCAAACCGAAAAAGAAAAAAAAAATACAAAAAAAAAAAAAAAAGAAAAAAAAAAAAAAAAGCTGACACTTACGTATCAATTAAAAAAAAAATCGATTAATGTATTAGGGTTTGTCCTGACAATTAAAAATGCCAAAACGTTTTCCCCTTAATAACTAGCAATTCAGAAATGAGAGCACCATTCAGCCCCAAATAGGAGAGAATTGTGTGTACATGTATGTACGTGTATGTATGGCATGAATGTATGTATGTAAGTACATAAGTATATATTACATTATGATGTTGCTAGTATAGAGTACAATAATTAGAATGTGTGTACATGTACGTGTATGTATGGCATGAATGTGTACATGTACGTGTATGTATGGCATGAATGTATGTATGTAAGTACATAAGTGTAAGTATATATTACATTATGATGTTGCTAGTATAGAGTACAATAATTAGAATGTGTGTACCTGTTTCCTTTTGATTCCACTTTCTTGACTTCTTTGTTCTTCAATCCTTCCAGCTGTTCACTCTTTTTCTCTAAAACATCAGGTTCATCTGTCTCTTTCAAAGTTTCTTTGGCTTGTTCCTCTGCAATAGTGATCAATTTAGTAAGTGGCAGAATTAATTAGCATGTTAGCTCAGCATTAAAGCAAAACTACTGCGGTAAGCAAGAAATGATTTGCTCTGTGATTATGACGTGACGATAGGGGCGTTACACACAAAAGCTAGTAGCTACGTGGAGCTGACAGCTTCATGTACATGTATGCTAAAAAAAAAAATCAGCCTGAAAAAAAAAAAAAAAAAAAAAAAAAAAAGCACAATAAAAATTCTTAAATCATCTTTCTGAGTAAGTTCATACCTAAAAAATGGTTCAGTAATCTCTAAAATCAGAGCATGACAGACAGACAAACAGATAGGACTACTATAACCCTCTCTCGCATGCATGCTGAGGGTTTAATTAGCATCCAATTGACTTGATTCTACTAGAATAGAGTCATGTAATGAACCAATCAAATTGCTCGTATGTGACTAGCTTCAATATATTACAGACCAGTCTAACAGATTTTTCGCATAGGAATCCTGTTAAATTAATAATTTCATTCATATTTTAGTTGTCATTCTAAAAGTTAATGAGCTGAAAGAGAACTTACTTTCAGCTACAAGTACAGATTAACGTTAAATCATAATACTATCACATCTACTATAACGATACATGTCACACACAAGTATATATACATGTATATATACACCCACACAAGTGTATATACTTGTATAGATGCACTAGCTCTAATTTGTACACTATTGATAGTGTCAATATTTCACAGTTATAAAATAGGTCAGTACTGTAATTGACACAACAGTCAGAAAAAAAAAATCAAATTTTAATGAAAAGAAGACCACGGATTCACTTACCAGCTTCTTTAAGTGCTTTCCATCGGCCTATATTGTCTTGAATACACACGTCCCAGACGCGATCACAAGCATCCATGTTTTGTATCAGCTTCTGTTCCACTGCAATGTTCAGGACTTGGTCTATCATGTCTCCCACCACAGCAAACATAGGAGACACGATTACATCACCAAAAACTGTATCAACACAGATTCCAAAATGTACATATACATACATGAAGGAGACGAAAACTTGGAACTCTGCTAGAATGTAGAATGGGAGGGACGGGGGAGGGGAGGTGGGGGAGGGGGGGGAAGAGAGAGAACTTAGCTTCACACTTTTCCCACATTATATTATTGACCCTTTACCTTATGACAAGTGCTATAAATTTACAACCGGCTTTACTATTCAGATACTGTATAAGAAATGTCCAATTAATTGACCAAGAAAACAGATGTATAATAATTTCTTTATTAGTGGTCCAGTAATGAAGGGGAAAAATACGCACATAAAACGTGAAAAAGAGAAGAGGCAGACAACCTAAATGAGAACTGCTGAGACCATCATCACTATCTTAAGTGACAGTGACTATAGCAATCCTTCCCATTCCTCATTTCATGAACTGAAATCTTTACCAAATAAAGAGCTGACCATACTATTTATGTAATGTTTTTTTTTGGATGCAAGCCTCAACTATAGAAATTTACTAGTAGAATAAGATAAAGCTTATCTTACAGATCTGAGAATTGGGCAAGTTGGTACTGGTGCGATCACACAGTGGAGAGATGGGAAGTCCCATCTCTAGCTCAGTATCTCCTTGACGATGGAACTCCTCAGTGATCCTCACTGTCCACTCGTGGTGAAGGTGCCACAGCTTGCCGGGGTGAGATACGTCTGCCATGTGCAAGAGGTTTTTGAAGATAGTATGACGCTCCTTTTCCAATAAATGTAAGACTCTACACACACACACACACACACATATATATACAGAGGTCATAGGAACATCTCCTATGTACATGTAAAAGTATGTATCTATGGATGGATGTACATAGTGTTGGTGAGCGAGCGAAGCGAGCGAGACTTGAAAATCAGGGATATTTGTTGGCGAGTGAGCGAGACAGTATTAGGGGTGGATAATGCAAAATCGGGTATATGTTATATGTATATATGTATGTGGGATGGTATGTATGCCCTTTAAACGTGCTCGCGCGGAACTTTTTTCTCCAAAAAACACGGCTTTTTAGGCTTGACCCCCAGTTTATTCTGAAACTACAGGATTAAGCAAGCCTTACTTTATACTTAAGCTCCAAAGTGTGAGAAAATTCCTGCGAAAATGCTTGCTTTTCAAGAACCACACCGTTGATTGATTCGACACGGTGTGGTTTACTATGGCTTGAAGAACCCTTTTCAGACTTAATTTCAAAACTTCGCCGTATTGGGGGGGGGTGGGGGGGGGGGGGGGCGGGGAGGGGATCGGGGGGGGGGATATGGGGGATAGCGGAGTGGCGGCGGGGAGGGCGGGGGGATTAGGGATTGGGGGGGGGGGGCATGGGATGGGGGGGGGATGGGGGGCGGGGCTTAAGGGGGGGGGAGGGGGCTACGGAGTGCGGTGTTGGTAGTTCCAAGAGTTTCGAGTCGTTCAGAAAATGCGTAGTAGTATTTATAGTTAGTATTAATGCTAAGGAAGTACTTGGAAGCTACTAATTCTGGGGAAGCTGAGGTTAAGTACGTATAAGTACGTAATTCCATATTTGGTAGCTAAATATGCAAAATAACTCTGGCCTTTTCTTTTTTCGTAGTAAAGCGCTTATGTCAACGTGACTGGTAAATTCAAAATAGTCAGATGGGCTCAAGTGGTATACAAAAGTTACCATGTCCAAGAAATTGAGGTGGTAGGTAAGAAAATAATTTTTGGATTTGTGTGATAAAAAATTGATTGGTTTGTTTTTGTTAGGTGATGAGAGCTGTCAAGAATTCAAGGTAAGGTAATTCCCAGAGGGTCAAGTAACTCAATTGATTACACAGAAGTTATCAATACTCAAGAATGACTTGTAAGTAGTACTTCCATATTTTGTTGGCTAAAATTACACTGGTTTATTTTTTTATCGTAGCTGAGAGCTTGCTCAAGAGTTACTGGTGATTGAGATTATCAGAATGGCAGATGTTTGATACTACAAAAGTTACCATTAATCAGGTAAGAGAGTGATTTTGTATTTGTTTGCTGAAATTAAAGGTCATAACTGCTATTATAGTGTTTGCATGAACTAAGCTAAAACATAGTAACAATACTTAGTTTTATGTTACCTAACATCAGGCTCGCTCGCCATTTGTGCTCAAGCACACCACTAGTTTATATATATGTTTGGATGTACGTATGTCATTTTGTACTTTGACCCTGACGTTTTGTGTTAGTTCAGACCCCGTCCCAAACTTCACTGAACAGAATCCTCTGGTTTATCGATCATTACCCGTATCACCCTAGAAATTGAATTGTTTATCGTTTTGAATTCTTTTGCTGGTGCAGTTAAAAACTTGAAAACCTACTGGAGTTCCATTTCTATTCGAGTTAGTGGCGGTGGTAGTCAAGCGCTCTTTGTCATGATTATATGTCGTACGCAACCGTATTTACTTGAAAATTTATTGTCCACTAGACTAACCACGAAGGTAAGTCTTGTTAGGTAAGTCCAGTTGTGTGAAAGTATTGTGTGTTGCAGCTTCTACTTTTAAGCTAAAGAATATCACAAAGAAAACGTTTAAATAACGTGTTGTGTTTTGTTGCTATTTTTTCAATTCAAACTAGTTGCGGCAAGTAGTCCATGAGCCAGAGCCCATAATTTTACACGTTGGTACCACTTGGGGGGGGCAAATTTTCACTGTGATATTTAAATTTTTCAGTTTCTGAAGTTTAAATTTTTATATGATAACCCTTGCTAGGTGGTAGCTAAGTACTTGTTATCACCATGTGAAATTAACACATATTTTTCTTTTCATTACAACTATGTGCTTAATTTTTTTTCCAAATTTAAATTCATATTGACTGCATAATCAAAATATATTAATTATGTGCAAGACCATGCCCACAATTAATTAGAAATAATTGTGTATGAGAATACTGTTATTACAAAAGGAAAACAAACAAATATCAATAGTTTCAATCATCTGCATCATCATCATCAGAGTCATGAAGGTCTAACTGAAGCTCATCTTCTTTCTTCTGGTTGCTGCATGTCTGTAGCTTGCACATGTTGGTACATTCTAGTCCATTATTGAGACAGGGGCAGCTAGGGAGTACACAAGAACGTTGGCACTTGCAGGATAACAGTTCCAAAACCGTATCTGGAGCTGGTGGTGAACTCATCCATTTAATGATGAGGTTACCGGTGTCAACGTCAGTTGTCCATCCAAAACCTACAGGGTTTGGTGTGTCTAGGTAGGTTTGCAGACTACGCCTCCAGATTGATGCTTGATAGTTAGCACGAAGGAGGACATGCATATGTAAGCAATCCCTGCATGGTGGTAGCTGACTTGATTCTACCTCTCCTCGTTTGGCACAAAAAAGCTGGTATCGCAGAGTATTCGCCTCAGGAGTGCTGGTTGTGGTCGAATACAGGTGACAGGTAAATTTTTCTAAAGCTCTACACTTAGCTCCCATGATTCTCCAAGCTTACTGAAAATCTCCATGTAATCTTTGTTCTTCTTCAACAGTTTTAGAGCCTTCAACTTACCATGGCCAGCAAAGGCACTGACTGTATCACAGCCAGTGAAGGCGTGCAACCCAATGAGGGCCTCACTGATATCGGAACCCAGGAAATTGCTTAATTTGGTGATGTCAATGAATCTTGTTCGATTCTTGGTTCCACATTTCTGATACAAACTGCATTGGATATTCCTGCTAAAGGCAAGGCAAATAATCATAACATCTGTATCTTCTGCTGTTACAATTACAGCTTGAGATCCTGTCTTTGATGCATCTATCTCTTCCATTTGGGAATATGATACACAATGACCAAGTCGATTGAGAGTCTTTATCAGTTCCACATTCCCAGTCAGACATTTGACAGCAAATGGCAGTAGGATATGCTTCGGTGGTTTTTTCTTCCCATGGGTGACAGCATACAAAAGGTCACTGCTAAATGATGTAGTTAGTCTTTGAGTTCTTGAATCATAACCTTTGGAACCTGCTAGCAGATGTTGCAGGAAAAGTGTGACAGACTCAGGAAAATTAAATGCATTTTCTTCTCCTTCTGCTATATGTGGTGGCCAAGCTTGTGGAAATTCATGCTGCTCTAAGTCTGCTCTAATCTTCAAAGCTGCAGTGGTTATGGCATTGTTGTGTGTAAGGGACTTCAGTGATTGCAGCTCTGTTGTCAGTGCTATGTTGGACTGGGCAAGTGCAGTGATTGATAGGTTGTCAGGATACAAGAAGAGTTTTCCCTTCTCATCAGAGAAGATGTGTAGAGCCTGACCAAATACACTTTCTAGCTTTCGGCGGAGGTGCTTTTTTGAAGACTCTTTCACTTGATCAATGCCACAAGTTCTCATAGCTGTAACAAAATGGGATGTAAGGTCAGACATTGCTACAATCTTAGGATTTGCAAATAGTTCATTTCTGATGAACATGAACAAATGAGTAACTCAGTGCTTTCTCATATTCATCTGCACTGTCTTCTGCATGTCTTCCACTGCCAGTGACTTTCTCCTGTCTTGTATATGATCTGTAACAAGACCTGTGATAGTGACCTTCGGCTGCCACAAGATCCCTGCTGACAATAGCAAGCATTCTGCCATCCATTTTCTTTATAGCTGCATTTCTGATGCTGCTGTCCGCTCGCAACTCTCTGCACTGTATCAACGATTCCCGAGTTTTCTGTCCTCTGATAAATTTTGTATTTTTCTGGCAGAAGATACACTTCACATCATAAACTGTAGAACATGAGTGTGGCACTTGCCTGGAGGACAGTCTTAAGCTAGTAGCAACTTCAGAGTCCTCAGATTCACCAGCTTTGTCTTCCTTTTTTGTGATGGTTTCAAGGAGCTTCTTCATAGTAAAAATGCTGCGACATTTCCTATGGTAGTAGATGGATGGGATTTCTTCTTCAGCTAATTCTTTCATCAGGTCTAGAATTGGAGCATGCTTTCTTATTCTGGCAGCATTAACTAGAGAATTCCACGAATCTAAACTTTGTGGGGACACCAATCTTGAGCCTTCTTCATCATCACAGCAATGAATGATGCACTCTAACCGTGGCCGCTTTGTAGGACAGCCAATACTTTCTTCTCCTGTGTTCATGCCAGATATCAGCTGTAGAACTGCTTTGTACGACAGCCAATACTTTTCCAGATATCAGCTGTAGAACATTCTAGCCAGAAGTGAGAACATGACTGTGCATATTTCAAGAAAAGTGTGAAATTCACAACCAAACTCAAAGAGAAGTGTGAAAACCATGGACATTTTTTTTCCCGAAGAAGCATTTTTGATTAGGCTGATAACTAGCTAGTATTTAGCTACCTTGTATCTTAGGTTATCATATGTCAAAATGTACTACTGATATTGGCCTATTCAAAAAACTTAATGAAAGTTTGCCCCCCCAGATGGTACCAGTATCTTGTCTGGCCCATGGACTAAAGTGGTTACTATGGCATTTACATAAATACCTTTACCGTATAAACATAATTTAAAAACTCGACATTATTTTTAGTAGCTTTGAGTGGGTGTTAGAAGTTAAAATCAATCATATAACAATAGTGTAGTTTTAGGCTCGCTCACCATTTGTGCTCAAGCACATCACTAGTGTATGTATGTATGTATGTGTGCGTAAGTATGTATGTATGTATGTATGTATGCATGCAGGTACCTGTATGTATGACTGGTAGTAAGTATATGTCTTACCCATTTTGAGAATCTACAGTTGCTGCCAACGACTTCACCATATTAAAATGGTGAGCCATATCAGTGGCTAATATCATATCCACCACCATTGCTCTGAAGCTACGATATTCGTCCTGAGAAATGTGTACCAAAAAGTTTGTGGAATTCTGTAATCATGAAAGCACAACAGAAACATAAAAATCAATCAATAATCAGAGTTTCAGAACTCTACGACAAAATTGTCAATATATCTGCTAAATACACTCCGGTACTTAATGGCGAAATAAGTTTAAACGTACATACGTTGGCATTGATGAGGTCAAACGTTATTTTCAAGTGATGGTTCTCCAGTACAGATTTATCATGATACAAGTACGCCCACTCAGAACTGCATAACACGATGTAACATCACGTCACTTCAACTAGACACATGAAAGTACAGGGCGTGCTTTTATTAGAGTCTTACCGTTGACCGACGAGAAACTGATTATTTTTTCCAGGATGATCAACGTCGTGGGTAAGAGCACTGAGTATGGCAGCAAGTACTTCCACATCTGTCATCACATCCTAAATAACACAATAACAATTAGCACTCAGATATACTGCGCACACACATACACACACACACACACACAACTTACGAACATTTTACTTCTTAGATGTATTCTCTCTTTCACAGGCTTTTTTTAAACAATACAGAATTAAGAATATTTGGTCGCCACCGGGAATCGAACCCAGGACCACTTACTTAACGCACAAGCGCTCTGCCACTGAGCTACGACAACCAGCCGGCAAACAAACACTCATATCCCAGGTTCGATTCCTGGTGGCGACCAAATATCTATTGTTAAAAAAAAAAAAAAAGCCTGTGAAAGAGAGAGAATACATCTAATGAGTAAAAGAAGAAATTGTGCAGTAATAATTTTACTTCTTTTTACAGAATATTTGTTCGCTAGTTAAGAAACTTCAAACAACATGCACAGCTATATGTATGTGTGTATGTATTATTTCTCCATCCATACTGAGCTCAGCCTGATCAGCTGATGAATTGAATCCAAATAGTGAATGTTGTAAAAAGACATAACCACTCAATCTTCTCTTATTGGGACACCTCAGGACTGAAACGTGGCTGTTCAGTATCTTAGAATATAATCCTAAACTTGGAACAAAATGTAATTAGCAAATGTAATCACATGCACGCTACAATGGTATCTGTCTCCACCTCGAACACCTCACTTTGGAGGATTGTGGGAGGCTGGAGTAGGCGCAATGAAGACACTCCTCAGGAAAATGCTGTCTACCACACCACTCTCCTTTGAGCAACTGAACTGAAGTTGAGGCCATCCTGAACTCACGCCCTCTTCTTCCTGTCAATACTGCTGATGCAGAGGAGTGCCTCACAGCTGGGCATTTCCTCATAGGAAGACCATTGAGAGCCCCACCCCCGTCTCATGTGGATGTGAATGCCAAAGTCACCACCCTACGCAAGTGGGAAATTCGTGCAACGCATGAAAGTGGACTTATGGAAGAAGTGGAAATCTCGCTATGTCCAGTCAATGGCAGCCTGATCAAAGTGGGATCGAACTCAGAAGAATGTGCAAGTCACCGACATAATCCTGATAAAGGATGAGGAAACCTTTGGCTACTACTGAGTATGGCCCCTGGCTCATGTCATCAGGACATTTGAGGGAGACGACGGACATGTACGTGTCGTTGAACTCACCTGCCACAACAAGACGTACAGGAGGTCCACAGATCGTCTTGTGCGACTGATCGAGAACTGACATCTTTGTCGTCCCGGGAGTATGTCCAGGCCGGATCTGGACACCCTTATCATGGACTTATCTGTGTATAGAACTAACCATGTGTGTTTGTGTTTGTGCATCACCCTTATGACTATGTGTAGATTACATGTAATTGTCACCTCATAATCACCTCATTCGCCCACCCACCATTATCATAGTGTATATATACCTCCCTCTGTCTTTTGTCTATTACTTCTTTTTTCTTTTTCCTCATCTCACTGGGATTGTAAGTGTTTGAGTAGTTGAATGAATTATCAAAAGTGAACTGTTTGAAGTTTGGGAAGGGAGTCCGGTTCTTCGAGAAGAGATTTGTCTATTTGTGTATGTTGGAGTTACACCCGACTATTCATAATCAGTGATACTGTTACGTATACGGGTCTTAATGAGCTTCCTATAGCCGGAAGATATTTCAACTAATGCTGTTCCAACCGGAAGGATGAGGATTGTGTTCAAAAGTTTAAATGTTTGTGAAAAAATCTCTGTATACCTCTGAAGTGTAGCAGTGAACAAAGCAGCTCATAAGCATTACCCCCTCCCCCTCCCCCCAAACTCGAGGACCCGCACTCTCCCCTCTCTGTGGCCTATTTAGCCACATGCTATCCTAGGTAGGAATAAAAAAAGTTCCCCCAGAAAAAAAATGCTGTATGAAGCCCTGCACAATGTAATTTCCAGGCTATGCTAAGTTAAATATTGAATAATTCATTATGTATGTCTGCACCAGTCTGTTCCAAGTGTGTCTGCACTAGGGGCGTTCAGATAAAAGATGATTGAGTGTACTATCCTAAGCAGAATGTAGTCAGAAGCGTGCATAGAGGGAAGGGGGTGGGGGGTTCGGATTTCGAAAATACACAAAAACCACATCATCACTTGTAATTTTTACCGTTTATTTCCCTTAAAAACAAAGTCAACAAAAACATTGAACACAGAAGCAACGAGCAGCAAACTGATGCTAGCACCATATCATTCGTACGCAGGCTTCCAACCTCTACAGTGAGCTGTACGCATACAGTGCTTCAATAATTGGCCATTCGTACTGTACATTATTTAAATATGGGCATGAAGATGCACTCTATAAACAATAGATGTAACATATCTTGCTACACTTGTGGCATTGTGAGAATGAATATAGTAACCAAGGAGTTATCAATGCTTACCTGGTAGTGTAGTTTGGAATCAGACTATGCTGTCTCATACAGAGTATGAATACATCCCATCGACAAATAGCTATAAGTAGCAGACTATTCCATTGCAGGTTTGGACATGATCGAATAGTTGACGATACTCAACCAGTTAAATGTGGGTGTGGCTACAGTATCAATGTACTTACGGACACTCTAATGGTATTTCGACCAAACCCTCCTAGCTGCGGGTATGCTTAGCCCTAAACTCAGGACAAACATCTCCTCTCACTATGAACACTCCCACCTACAAACTAAGTTTATTCTACCAGGTTATTTTAGGGCTTTTGGGGGCCTTTACGCCCCCCCCCCTTCCCCCCCACCCCTTCAAAAAGGTTTTGTCCTTATTTTCATTAAAGGTTTGTGCCACTTTTTAAGATTACGCCACCGAACATCAAGGGTGCATGTACATATGGGAGTCGGATAAGAGAGGGTCTAGATATTATAGTTTAGATATTTAATTAGCTTACATCAGTACCCCCCCAGTTCACTGAATTGTTGATTCTCCCCCCCCCCCCCCTGAAATATGCACAAAAAAAGCCCTGCTTCTACGCCATATTTCACTCACAATGATGCCTGTGTTGACGATGAGGCCTATTGAGTGTCTGGGCCACTCCGCTCATGCACTGAGTTGGTGGTATGGGTTTCTCGTGGCAATCGTAATACTCCTCCACTTTAGTTCATTGTATTGATCGAAGGCTGAGAAAGGAATTGAAATAATCACGTCAAGTTCTACATGACATTATTAATAGGGACAGAAGAAAGTTAGTGGAAGAAAGAAATGTAGATAGGGATTTGTATGTGTGTGTGTGTGTGTGTGTGTGTGTGTGTGTGTGTGTGTGTGTGTATGTGTGTGTGTGTGTATGTGTGTGTGTGTATCGATTTATAAGAACTATCACATTGTCAAAGTGTAATGTTTCAGTGAAGGAGCATGTTTATAATTTAAACCACAATTCAGAACATTATAGATATATGTATATTCTGGCTAGATAATAATAATAAAATAATAATTATAAAATAATAATTATAAAATAATAATAATAAAATATGTAACTAGCAGTGTTTCATCCAGACATTCTTGCAAGGGGGGGGAAATAGAGTTTTGAAAATGTAAGGGGGGGCGGGCGGCACTGGTCACCATGGGAGTGAAATAGAATTATTGGAAGGCCTATGTCCTACATTAAAAAAACATAATCTTATCTAATGAGGTCTGCATATGTCAGATCCTGACAAGTTAATTCAGCTACTCATTTTCACCTCCACCGTCTAGCAATTTTCAGTCAACTGTGACATTCACTATTTAGATGCTTTTCACACACTATTCAACTCTGACTCTCACCTCCCCTTAGGTTAATCACACGTTGATTCACACTTACGGTTGCTGGCTGGCTATAAAAAGGCCAGCCCTCAGCTCACCGTAGCAGTTGTTGAGTTTTGATCTATACAGATTCTACAACTTCCAGAACCAGAACTCTAAGCACTCGTAGTCCCTGACAGCTTAAGATAGTCTCAAATGGATATTCGCTCTTTCTTCTGTGGTGCAAGCTCTTCAAAGTCACCTGGCCACTCAAGTAGCAGTGACACAGAAGATAAAATTGACAGCAATCAATCTGATACTGAGTTTTTGGAGCCAAGTCCTGCCAAGAAAAGATTAATTGTCCATGAGAAGCATGCAAAGGAAAGATTAACTACACATGAGAAAAGCAAGAAAATCACTGCAAGCAGTCGAAAATACAACAAAAAATGGGAAGAGAGCTTCAATTGGCTGATGTTTGATAAAAATTTCCAAGGAGCTTTTTGTAAGGTTTGCAGGAAGAGAGGAATTTCTCTTCAAAGAACAGGAGGAACATGGATCTCAAAACCTTTCACGAACTGGAAGAAGGCAATAGAGAAGATGAAAATTCATGCAAAGAGTGATATTCACCTCCTATCATGTGAAGCAGAGATGGCTGCAGCTACAGCACTACAAGAAGGGTCAGTCATTCAGCAACTCCAACAAATTAATGATGAGGAAAAGTTGAAGAACAGAATGGCCATTAAAGCTCTAATTCGTTGCACCCATTTTCTAGCTCGTCGCCACATTCCCCACACAACAAATTTTGATGAACTTATTGATCTAATCGTAAGTTGTGGTGCAGAAGATTTAAAGGGGTTCCTTGAAAGAGCTAGATTAAATGCAACCTACACATCTAAAGTTGCTGTTGTTGAATTTGTTGAGGCAGTTGGCTTATGGGCTGAAGAATGTTTACTGAAACGGCTTCGCCAAGCTTCCCATTTCAGCATAATGGCAGATGAGTGCACTGATGTGACGACCACAGAAGAGCTTTCAATTTTCTTCCGCTGGGTGAACATGGACGGTCAACCTGTTGAGCACTTCTTGGATATAGTTCCATTGAAAGCTACTGATGCAAAGACTATTTATTCTGCCCTTGTTGAATTCATGAAAGATAAAAACATACAGATTAGCAAGCTGGTGGGTATGGGATTCGATGGAGCAGCTACTTTCTCTGGGAAACACAATGGTGTGCAGAGTCTCCTGAAGAAAATTTCACCTCATGCACTTTTCGTACACTGCCATTGCCATTTGCTACAGCTAGCATGCGTTCAAGCAGCTAATGCTACCAGTGGGATAAAACATGTGTACATCACACTCACCACCCTCTGGAAATTTTTCCACTATTCTCCTAAGCGAGCTGAGAGTCTCAAAGCAGTACAGCAGGTGCTTGACTTACCTGAGCTGAAAGTTGTGAAACCATCAGATACTCGCTGGCTGTCCCATGAACGCTGTGTGAAGGCAGTCAAAGCTAGCTACAGTGCAATTGTGACTGCTCTAAACAATATCTATGAGCAGACACATGCACCTGAAGCTCTAGGTATCAGTAAAGCCTTATGTAGGCCCTCAACTTTAGTGGCCATATACCTCCTTGATTATGTTCTGCCACAAGTGGCGAAGTTGAGCAGAGCTCTCCAGACTGAGAGAATAGACTTGACAGCTATCACCCCTCTTGTTGATGCCACTCTCAATACACTTGATGATGCCATGTTACCTGCTGCTAACTGGGTATTAGAACTGATGGATGCAAAGAATGAGATCGAAGAAGTCACTGACATCACGTTAACCACGGAAAGCATTGCTACATTCCAAGGACAAGTGGCTGAACCGTTTATCAGGATGCTGAAGGCAAACATATCCAGCAGATTTATTTCACAAGATATTGTCTCCTCATTTGGCATCTTTGATCCGAAGAAAGTGCCAGCTGCTGACTCTTCTGACTTCCATACATATGGTGAGGACTTAATAGATGTACTATTAGCTCACTATGGTGCAGAGCTGCCTGCTAAGACTGCTGGTGGAGATGAATACACCAAAGAAGCTCTTATTTCCCGCGAAACCCGAGAGGAGTGGAAAACATTTCGAAGCTACTTATCGAAGAAGCCGAAAGGTAACCTGCACTTGCAGTTGAAAGAGCTCACCACAAGTGATATGCTTAGTGAAATTTTTCCAAACATTAGCACCCTGGCAAACATATGTCTATCTATCCCTGTCAGCACTGCTTCAGTGGAAAGGAGCTTCTCCAAAATGAAACTAATTAAAACACGAATTCGAAATCGAATTGGGCAATCACAATTATCCTATTTGATGAAAATAGCCATGGAGACACCCGAGACGCTCTCATCTACACAATTAAATGACATTATTACAGTATGGAACAAAAAACCTAGACGAATTGCTGTGTGAATATTGTTTATTATTAATTTGGTTTACATTTTTCTCTTAATAAATATCGGTTCTTTCAAAAGGGTGGGGGGCACTTAGAATCCAAGGGGGGGCATTTAGAACCCAAGGGGGGGCAAATGCCCCCTTTCGCCCCCCCCTAAATGAAACCCTGACTAGTGATGTGCTTCAGCACCAATGGCGAGCGAGCTGGTCCGACTAAAATTCAGATTAGAATGCTAGCCGCTTATATTTGCACTATTCTTTAGCAACACATATTTTACACACACACACACACACACACACACACATGCAAAAAAAATGCAGATTCTCTTGCTGCTGCTAGGCGGTCACGCGCACCTGGCAGAGCCAGGATGTATGTGCACTAAGCAGCCTTAGCCCTAGCCCTGTGAGCCGTGCAAGCAAAGGAGAACAGGCCTTTCCTCACAGCAAGTGGTGTGGGCACCCGAAGTCCAAGAAAAAGCCTTGAATTTGCACCCCAGCGAATACCAGGCCAATCACAGCTGAGTGGAGGCAGATGGAAAATCAGATGGAAAAAAAATTGCCTGAGTTGGGCTTGAACTCAGTACCTCGGGCTGAGCATAGGACAATACCACTATACCACACAGCCACCACATATATACATACACACACACACACACATACACACACTTGTCATAAGCTACACCAGCACAAGACTTACACTCCATTCTTTTGAGACTTGACTATTGGACAATTGATTTTCAAGGGATAAGCAATAAAATTTCCAAAGCCACCTTTCCAAAGTATGTCTCATTCCAAATGCTCTATAATTGTACCATAGCTATATTAAATAAAGCATTGTAGAGACTTGACTATTGGACAGTGGATTTTCAAGTAAGAACAAATCTGTAACACAAGGTGTGCATAGCTATTAACTTACCATAGCCACTAATACAATAGAAAATGTAACTTCACTAAATTTGTAAGACCTAACTGCAAATGTCTGTCCTCTTCTGTCACTGTAGCTCTTTGCATTCATTTGTTTCAAAATATTTTTTCCCTAAATTTCATGCAGCCACGCTAATGTTAACGTTTCAAATTAACTTCCGGGGGTGTGGACATGTATTAACCTTTTGAACTTTGCCATATATATAATACCAAAATCTGAATTGAGACTCGTTAGTGAGGGTCTTGCTTCATTCACCGAACTAGGCAGTATTGATGACACTTTACCAACTCACTTCAACTTTATTAACAAATACGCACACCACCATCATACTCATTGATACCAGCAACGATGCAGTGGATATACATGCACTGTCATCGTTGATTTTTTCTAACTGTATTTATGAATGCATACACCTTACTAAAGTCGCGGGTGATGACCCTTTACCATATTCATGAATACACACTGTCGTCATCGTCACTGACAGTGATGTGCTTCAGCACATATTATGGTGAGCGAATTGGTCTGACTATTTAAATTTGAATGCTAGCTGCTAATAACTTCTGTTAAATATTTTTGTTTAGTTTATTTATTCTTTAGCAACACACAACACTTTTATACACTGGATATACCAGCTCAAGACCTGCGTGACTTGACTATCGGATTTTCAAGGGGTAAGCAATCAAATTTCCAAGGATGATACGGGTAAGGATCGATAAACTAACTGTTTTAGTTTAAGCTAGTCACCTTTCCAAAGTACACGCTCCATTCAAAATGCTCTATTGTACCAGAGCAGCGCATTAACGATCGAAGTTAACTTACCACCGCCGCTAAAAGAATAAATGAACTCAGCTAACTTTGGAAAACCAAACTGTGAACGTCTCTCCCATTCTGTGTCCGTAGCTCTTTGCCTCTTTTTTTTTTTCCTTTTCCTAGCATTATTTCTAAGTCTTTTATCCTGAATTACTTGAGTTTCTAAGCAGCCTCCAGGGGTGGACACACATTGACCTCTTTGAATTTTGCCATATATATATACAGTAGAGGTTAAAAAAAAAGTTCCCATAGTGACCAGACTTTTTAGAGACTAACAGAAAAATAGTCTCTAGGGTAAGGAGACTTTTTAAGACTTTTTATCAACCAATGCCCTGACTACACAAGTCACCAGCAGCTGAACCGACTTTTAAACCTGTTTTTAAAGTCCGTTTATTCTTTTAAAAATTAGTTAACAGCCTGGTTTTAATCTGATTTTGCAGCTGCTACACACCAAGCAGGTGCTGTGGCCGTACTTGTTTAACCACAATAACTGAAGTGATAAGGGTTCAGCCCCTAACCTTAAGGGTGGCCACACACCACCTACACAATTTTTTGTTGATGGTTGCTATGCACGATAACTACTATTGTATACTTACAGGGGCTTCTCTACTACAACACAAGGAGCCTTGTAGCACTTTTTTGGAGCGTGGTAAGTTGGAGCTCCACAATATGGCAGTCATGAAACCAGGTAAATAATGGACAAAGGCCAATATTATAATCATAGATTAATTTTTGACACAATTTCAAGACTTCTTCAAATACATGTATTCATGTATAAGGAAGCAATTATTTCCACTGACCACTCCAGACTGTAAATGTTCTATAAAAGTATGCGGAATAAAAAAAACAATATAAAAATTAATGAGGGAAAAGAACAGAACTATAATTAAAAATCGAGATAATCTAACCTAGAGAAACAGAAAAACAATTTGAAATCACATTTTTCATAGTCACTACGTATTCAGGAAACATTACATTAGTTGTCATAAATAGAAATGTATAAACTAGTATTATACATTTAATATAAATTGATGGGTAAGAAGTAGAAAAAGCTAAAGTATTTGAAATGCACAAAAAATTGGATTTATAAAATACACAAAAACAAGTTTTGTGTGCATAATCTCTTTATATCATTAGCATACTAGCCGAGCAGATCAGATACTTTATGATATTATCATAAAGTAATATTGAAATGAATAAGAACTCGTTGTCTTGCAGTAGAGAATTTTTCAATATCTTATAAATAGAAAAAATTGTGAATATATTATATTCACAATTTTTTCTATTTATAAGATATTGAAAAATTCTCGTTGATGTAGTGCAGCTCATTTTTTTTTGGTTTACCCGTGTATAAAATTTTTGTGTCGTTCTCATTATTAGATTCCAAGAAAAACGGTTACAAAATTTGGAACTTTAATTCCATTCGCAATTCTTAAGAAATAGCCCCACCCCCATATCTCATACTACGAGTACGCGAGCAATTTTTTTTCAATTAGTTTGTATTGGTTCTAAAAAGAGCCCGCCTATATCAAGAGTAAACAACATCAATACATCAATAACAAGAGAGTCGGAAGAGAGAGCAGTTTATTGGAGATAGCCATAGGTGACGGTATTAGATCTGCGCAGCTTGGGAAGTCTTCGCTCCGCAGAAATCGAGCCTGGTATATCCCCGCTTGAGTTCAGGTGTGCAGAGTCCAGAGAACGGCTACAGGAGGAGAGGCAGCCTGGTGCACCTTGCTGCGTGAGCTCAGACGACGTATGGAGAGTTGCTGTAAATGGATATGAGACAACAAGAAGCTAAACTAAACACTACAACTTCGCAAAGTATACTTCTGCTACTACTGCGCGATAGTTTTTGCTCGCGTATTATCAAATGGTGGGGTATTGGTGGGGAATAAATTAATGTCCGGATCTACAGGCGGTGCGCGTTGCTATGTGCGGCCACCCTTAAAAAAGTCAGACTCAGAAAGGTCGCTAGAGAAAAAAGTCGCATCAGTAAAAGGTCGGTACAAAAAAAAAATTGCCAAAGGCTAAAAGTTGCACAAAAAAATCGTGTTAAAAGTCTTCCATACAGACTTTAGAAAGTCCTTAAACGGACTCAATGGGAACTTTTTTTGACCCCTACTGTATATATTTATTCAGATATCTTCACAATGATATCTTTAGGTCCATGACCCTTGCAAGCTGTTATTTCACATAACTACCCTTCTAGTTATAGCACCAGGCCAAACTTTTCAATTTTCTGGTTTTTACAGCTACATGTACCTTCCTCAGTTGTACCCTGCTCAACAGGGTTAGAGCAGCTGCTAAAATGCCAGTGGGTAACCCCTACAACCAACTTTACCTGAGAGTTACCCTTCCTCTAGTACTAACTACAGTAGTAAAGATATCTAGTGTGGAATAGACCACTTATTACACTTGTCAGAGTGATATGGCAAGATATTTCACTCTCAGGCTTCGCCTCTTGAAAATAAATTAGCCTGCTCTTAAAATATTTCTGCCATATCACACTCTGACTCATGTAATAAGTACTCTATAATATTATATATAATATAATATTATACCAAAATCTCAATTGAGACTCATTAGTGAGAACCTCTCTTCACTCGCCCAATTATACAAATAATAATAAGTTACAATAATTATTAAAAAAACAATACGTATAATGAGATAAGGGTTGTCAGCAGGGTTACACGAGTATTTGTATTTGTATTTAAATACTATTCAATGTATTTGACCCCAACCCTGGTTGTCAGTGTTCATACTTGGAATCAGCAGGAATGTGAAATATTAGTGCCATGACACAATCAATCAATAATAAAACACTACCATCTCCAACTACTAATGAAAATACATGTCACCAATTACCTGATTGTATGTACATTAAAAGCGAAACAACACTTTCTATCATCTCACCTTAAACCTCTGGAAGAGATTGTGTTGCTTGAAAATGCTGAAAGCAGTATATTTAAGAGGTGAACGGTTGCATAACGTTTTAAATTTGAAGACGTCAAAATCCCAGCAGTTGATGAATTCCTAAATGAATGAGAAATACAATATAAAAATCCTAATGTTAACTAGTGTCAATCCCTTGAGGACATTGGCTTCACTTACACCTATGTATGTACATGTTACTACTAGTGATGTGCTTGAGCACAAATGGCGAGCGAGCCTAAAGACTATACTATTTTTATATGAATGATTTTGACTTGTAACACTGAAGCTACTGAAAATAAGGTCCAGTTTTTAAATTTCGCATACACGGTAAAGGGATTTTAGTGCCATAGTAACAACTCTCCGCAACTGATTGAATTGAAGGGAAAAAAACAACAACAAAACAATACACGTTATTTAAAAGTTTTCTTTGTGATATTCTTTAGCTACATAAGTAGTGGTTGTAACACACAATGCTTTGACACAACTGGACATGCACCTACACAGACTTACCTTCGCGGTAGTCTAGTGGACAATGTATTTTCAAGTAAATACTGTTGCGCACGGCTTATAACCATGACAAAGAGCGCATTGACTTACCACCGCTACTAACTCGAATAGAAATGGAAGTCCCTTAAGTTTTAACTGCACCCGCAAAAGAATTCAAAACGGTAAACAATTCAACTAGGGTGATACGGGTACTGATCGATAAATCAGAGGATTCTGTTTAGTGCAATTTGGGGCGGTGTCGACCACATAACTAACACAAAAACGCGAGGGTCAAAGTACAAAATGACATACGTACATCCATACAAATAAACAAACATCCCCGATTTTCAATTGTGTTACCCCTGTAAGTGTCTCGCTCGCTACGCTCGCTCGCCAATTATGGAGACACAAAAAATTCAAAAACACAGCAGTCCAGTTAGTAGATAACTGAGTTAGGGAATTGTCAAAATTGTTTTTACCCACAAATGTGTAATATATCAATTGTTGTTGTTGTTGTTGTTGTTTTTAAAGGTGCTCCTTTTTTTATTTTTTTATTTAACACATTCACACCTGTTCTGTCAATCAGCAGGGAGCCAGAAAGCAACTTTTAAGATTAAAAAAAGGGCTTAAAATCCCCCCTCCCATGTTGGAACCTTATCCCCCCAACCTAGTTAGCTAAAAATGAATTCTATGAAAATAGTAAAAATTATATCACCATGCATGTGACCACACCCTGGTCAGTGTCACCATGCATGTGACCACACCCTGGTCAGTGTGATGTTAGCATTCCATATAGGCATGCGTATCGAAGTAGTACAAGTTTAAAATGGTTGCAGGCAAGTACACGCAGCGTCTCCAAACTCAACAAAAAATCCTGTAATTTCTCACTCTCTTAGTACAACAAAAAGAGTTAAGATACTGAAGAGTGGGGGGGGGGGGGGGGGAAACACACACAAAAAACAACAACAACAGCAACTAAAACAAACAAACACACGCACTGACTCACCTGTACATATCGCTTAGCCTTGGAAGGCATTGGCATGTCACGGTATTGCATCGAGACAAGACTGCAAGCAACAAAACACACAATATCTCGAACAAAGCCATGCATCATTATAATTCTGGTACATTGTTACAGTTACAATATTCACTGACGTTCTGATGAAGCTTCCGATGATGAGAGTGTTAGCAACGGTCTTGAACATAGGTCGATTGCGAGTCTCTGAGATGGGCTCACAATTCTTAAAGGTAGTGGTCAGCCACTCACGCACTTCAATGTTACTGATGGCTTCCAGACGCTCTTCACTCTGTTGCACACTACACACACACACACACACACACACACACATAGTCATTATATTAGTGACTGTGATGATACATAGACTGCAGTATGGGGAGGTGTTTTTCATGACTGTAGTAATCATGACTGCCATAGCAGCCACTCACTGCCATCACATGTATGTATGTATATGTGTGCATGTATGTATGTATATATGTATGTGATGTGTGTATGTATATTTGTATGTATGTGTGTGCATGTATGTATATATGAATGTATATGTGTATGTATGTATGTTTGTATGTATGTGTGTTTATATATGTGTATGTATGTATGTATGTATATATATATATGTATGTATGTGTGTATGTATGTATATATGTATGTGTGTATGTATATGTGTATGTATGTACGTGTGTATGTGTGTATGTATATGTGTATGTATGTATTTGTGTATGTATGTATGTATGTATGTATGTATGCATGTATGCATGTATGTATGTATGTAATGTATGTATGTATGTGTGCATGCATGTATGTATGCATGTATGTATGTATGTATGTATGTATGTATGTATGCATGTGTGCTTGTGGTTGAATTGCTATCGAGGAGTACACACATAGACCAATCCAATTAAGCTATAGCTCCAGTCCAGTGTTTTATACTTGGACAAACCTGCCCTTCCCTTACCCAATACCATATATGTACACACACTTGAGAATACGTCTGCACACACACACACACACACACACACACACACACACACACACTTTATCGAATTACCTTAAAATACTTCTATGTCGATTAAGTACCCTGGAGGCCTGGGCAATAGTCTCGTGCATATCCTCCACAGAAGGAAGGTCACCCTGCTCCAATCTGACCATCAGTTCCTTCAACCTGGCACACAAACAGAGGCTGTAGCTCATAGTAAGTTCTCTTCTTAGCTCATTACTCAAATACATATGTATGGTCATCACTGTGGGGATGTAAATAAAACTGTACTGTGCATAATACTTCTTACGAAGTATTATGCACGAAGTATTATGCTGCTTTCCCATAATTAGAACTTATTTATGGGGGGGAGGGGGGGGGGGGGGGGGGGGGGGTCAGTGAGGTCAACAGATATCTGTGGTAATTATCATACATACTGTAATCTTCAAGATAACTGGTGGGCATGTGCAGTCCACAATCTTAGAGTTTGACCTCACTGACCTCTGAGGAAGATTTTGGCAAGAATGTGAATTAAAAATTGCTACTAATACATAGTAACACTTACATAACCGAGAATGACTGAATTATTCTTATAACAAAGCAAACTCATCATTTTTTTGTGCTGAAACACATCACTAACTAGTGATGTGCTTGAGCACAAATGGCGAGCGAGCCTAAAGACTATAATATTTTTATATGAATGATTTTGACTTCTAACACTAAAGCTACTGAAAATAAGGTCCAGTTTGTTTATTTAGCATACAGGGTAAAGGGATTTCAGTGCCATAGTAACAACTATAACTCTCTGCAACTGCTTGAATTGAAGGGAAAAAAAAACAACAAAACAATACACGTTATTTAAACGTTTTTTTGTGATATTCTTTAGCTAAGTTATGGTTGTAACACACAATGCTTTGACACAACTGGACATGCACCTACAGACTTACCTTCGTGGTAGTCTAGTGGACAATGTATTTTCAAGTAAATACTGTTGCGCACGGCTTATAACCATGACAAAGAGCACATTGACTTACCACCACCACTAACTCGAATAGAAATGGAAGTCCCTTAAGTTTTCAAGTTTTAACTGCACCCGCAAAAGAATTCAAAAAGGTAAACAATTCAATTTCTAGGGTGATACGGGTACTGATCGATAAACAGAGGATTCTGTTTAGTGAAGTTTGGGACGGGGTCGACAACCGAACGAACACAAAAACCCGAGGGTCAAAGTACAAAAATGCCTTACGTACATCCATACATATATACAAATAAATTAATTAATTAATAAACATCCCCGATTTTCGATTGTGTTACCCCTGTTAGTGTCTCGCTCGCTACGCTCGCTCGCCAATTAGTGACATAATAATGGGAACTTAACCTTAGCGGAAATTAAAGTTAACACCAGAGTGTACCCAATTTTCAAGTACCCAAATATTAGGCACATTCTTAAAATTGTGTCAATTAGACTCTCATGGTCACCTAAGTAAATTGAAAACCAACACACATCATTATCCATGAACTTGCAACTCAGTTGCCAAGACAACACAAAACTAGCACTTGCTTATCAACACTGTCATATCACACTTCTGTTCTTTCATTCAGTGGTACTTACCTGATCACAACATCATCCTTCTTAGAATAGGGTTGTATACAAGAAGACTTTCTAGTAAACATCTCTGAAGGTGCTAGGCTGGCAGTACTACTTGCTTCATCTAGTTAAAAGCAAGTATATACATGCTTAATTTGGTCAGAACCATCTGTAAGGTGCTACCTAAATAAAATCCCTACCTACGATATGAAGGGTGAGCCATTTAAATCATCACCATTTACTAGTATAATATATGCACCACTCCTCACTTTTCATTAGTTGCTTACCATTATGATCCACTTTACCAGATTTCGCTACTACTGCGTTTCCTGGCGGGGTCGTCGCCTTCGTGCCTTCCTCAATGCCGTCCCCGTCCCCGTCCCCAACCTGGCGCTCACCCGAGGGCGCTACGATCTCGGTGCGGCCTAATCCACTGAAGCAAATCCCATTACCCATGTGGAAGATGGCTAGTTCAACTGTTAATAAACTAGTGCTACCTGCAAATGTCTTACTTGCAGCTTTTATAAGGTCGACGGCAAAGATTTAGCACCTTTAGCACGCAGCCGCAGTTGGCCACTCGATAGGAATCCCCTGTCTCTCTAGCCGTATATACAATAACCGCTTCAGCGCATTTTATAGGGCTTAAAACGTCTCTGTAGCTCTATACAATCAAACTAAAAACCGAAGAAAATTTCAGCCAGCAGGGCATTAAAGAAAGGGTCTTATGTCAGATGATAGTGCAGATAGAAAGAAGAAACTATAGAAAGTAATATTAGCAAGGCCTCAGTGGAGAGATGCTCAAAATAATAATTAATATTTAGCTAGGGGATAATAGTATGTATTCATCCCTCTTGAATAGTCAAACTATTTTCCTTTGAACCAATAGCTATATTGTGCTTTAAATCGTTTGAAACTTCTTGGAGAAGTTGACAGGTAATAGTTATCTCCTTCACTGTTGGTCTCCTTCTTGGGGGAGGGTAGCTTCAGATTATAACTACTTATGAATATAAATATATAAGTAAGCTTTATTGTTAGGAAGATTTTTGTTTAAGTGAAGTGATATAATTATAGAAGCAGAAAATGATTTTAGGGCATCATCCATTCCGAGCCATTATGAGTACACATCAAGCCACTACATTCAAACTGTTTCACATTACTAATCTGTTGGTGATGCATATAGCTATATCCAACTACAAACTCACAATACTCATTGTCACTCATACTGACAACAGAAAATTGAGGGGCTAAGTTCCAACTTTTAAGTTGAATAGCTTCAGTTAACAATGTTGTTTTGGTTGAACATTTACATTTTAGTTTTATTAGTTATAGTTTTTTTGACAAAAAATATTTCAAGATTAATTTTAGTTTTAGTTTTTCACTAACAAAGACTACAATTTTAGTTCTAGTTTTGGTTTTTCCAATGTACTAATTTCAATTCTATTTTTAGTTTTAGTTTTTCAAATTAACTAACTTCCATTTTTTTGATTTTTTGCTAAGGGAGGGGGCTAGATAGTAGATGAGCAACTGCAGACTGCTGTCCAACAGTTTACCTTAGCCAAACAATTTACTCAGGTGCTATGGAGAAATGATTGGGTAAAGGGTTTTGCTTCCTTGTCTTCTTTCAGTGATGTCACTGAAAATGGTTAGCTATATTTATAGTTTTGATTAAAAATATAATTTTAGTTTTAGTTATTACTCATCAGCTCTATGCCTTTTAGTTTTATTTTTTTATTATCATCCTATTGAAATACAATAAAACTATTAAAATAGCCCAAGAAGTTTAGCTACACTCAATCCTGACCTGACTTCCAAAAGGCTAGTAAGCTGGAACAATAAACAGTGATTCGTTTTCCAAGAGTAGAAGAAGAACTGCAAGACTTACATGCAATTAGAAAGATGCTGATCTTTTGATTGTCAGTCAAGGAGTGCTGTCCAGTGAGTCTACCAGCAAGTGTACTGTCCTAGTTTGGAAGAAGAACTCTAAGAAGCTTCACATCTGGAATATTAAGGCCACCAAAGAGAAAGGCTTGGTCAAGACATTTGCAGCAACATCCTCTCCATACATACATTAATTCTTGATCATCTCTGTATGGAATTAAAGCAAGCAGTATATGTTCCATAAACAAGCAAAGGCTTTTAATTCTAATTTTGTGTTATGCGATGAGATGATGCAGCAGAGAAAGCATTAGTAAGTATACAATAAAGGAGTGATAGACACTTTGGATGCCCTCTGACATAACCAATCTGTGAAAAGGTGGCTTCTAAAGTATCTCATGTAACGTAAATCCGTAGTTCCTTGCCACGAACTCCATGGCAGAAGTAGTTCTGAATTTCAACACCTTAGTCCACTCAGACCTGCTATACAGATCTTCCAAAAAATGCACAAATTTAATTACTAGTGATGCGCTTAAAGTCTCGCTCGCTTGCCAATAATAAAGTTCACTAACTGTAGTTAAGTTTTATAAACTAGACTGAACAACTATATTCCGATGGTTTTGACGTGTGAATACAATTAAGTGATGACCATTACCAAACTAATTGAGGTCTCTCTGACACCGCATGTAGGACTTGAACGGGCGAGCCCCTTTCCTGCTCGCTGGTAGTGCAGTCGTCTGGAGGGTACTTTTGGGGAGCTCTGACACTAACGTTGTCAAAGAGGCTACGTGCTTGTTTTTCACATATCTTAACATGTTTATACTTTATACCACCACCCTCATGTCACCATGTTATTTATTGTTTGTCATTCACTGATGAAGGTCACTGTTAGTGTGATGAACCGAATTACAACAAATAAAGGCTAGTGGAGCTTCAATAAAAACCTTGTTATGTATCCCTAGCCAATGCTTCTTCAAGATTGACATTTTCATTTCGTAGTTCCAGTTCCTTCATGTTAGTTGTCATTTCCTGCCTGATTTGTAGCTTTCAGCTCATCTAGCTCGTGTTTCAAATCAATTTATCATTAGCGTGTGATTTAAACACTCTCCCAGAATTATTTTTTTGTCTACAACCATGCTGCTTCAGATCAAGTCATGCTGAAGTCTGTATGGACAACTCGTACTCAGGAATGCTGCTGTATTTAATCTTGATCTCATAGCTGTGTGTTTGTGTGTGCATGGTTTTTACCTGTCAATTATTTTGAGTGCAATGCAAATTTGCACCCACGTACACAACTAGCTTTTATTGTGGCTGCTTGAGGTTTATAAACCGCTTACTTTATACGGGTACTCTGGCACATAACAATGAAAATGATTGCAGCAGGCACTACTTGCTTCAAGCAGCACCTTCCAAAAAATACTTAGTTTTATGCGCTAGCTATGCTAGCTCGCTCGACATTTGGTGAACGGAAGGACCGCCTTGGCTTATATGCACTAGCTTATAAAATTGTTTCAGTGGGTTTTTACGGATGTGAATACAATTAACTGATGACCATTACCAGGCGAGTCAATGTATCAATGGCGGCGACCTGTGAGAATTAATCGTCACGAGCGAAGACTTCGCTTGAATCGTGGTGACCTATTTTTTTTTGTGCCACAGAGGCCCGTAGTAAGGATTTCAAAAGTGGGGCCCATGTTACATAATCATATTGATTATCATTTATTTCTGTGAAGAGGCCCACATTCAAATGTCACCATTATTTGCAATTAAATATTTAAGAGAAGTAAGAATCACACAAAATATGAATGACAAAAAAATTGAACAAATAATATTTATAGAGTAAATTACAGAAAAAAGCAACAAATCAAGGAATTTGAACTAATGAAATTTAAATGGGTTTAATTTAAAAAATCAGTCTGTTTGAATTCAATTCCAAACAATTTCTTTCTATGATCATTGCCATCAATAAAATCATTTGCTACTTGAACAAGATCTAAATTGTCAGTTTCACTGTGATGAACATGTAGAATCATCAAATGATTGAGTCGCTGCTGAGACATAGTGGTACGAAGATACGATTCTATTCATTGTAAAGCACTAAACGATCTCTCACTTTGAGCATTTGTAGTTTTGTGACCAGGCTGGTCAAAACTGTCAGAAACAATGCAATCATAAGGTCCAGTGCTTCAAAATACACAATGCGATAGTTCTGTTCCAAAGTCTCTGGAAATGATTGTTCTGATCCGTCATCAAGACGCCGTGGAATTGTATGACGTCGAGGCAAGGTAGGGTCATTTATATCCATTTTTTCTCCAGCAGTGCATGTTCACTTCCAAAACAGATCAAAACTAACCACTTCTTGACCTTCAGCTGCTGACATATCTGCTCTTTGCAAAGTTTTGCTAAGGTTGTCAGTATGCCTTAAAATGAGAAATCCTAAAGAAACTCCAAAAAAAAATTTCAAATTTTCTCATTTGAGCAGCTACACCTTCAATTCTAGCCTTCATATCAGAATATTTGACAACATCTTCAAACAAAACTGTAAAATTGTTCTGTTTAATGCTTCTGCCTTGTCCATCGTGTTGGACATAATACTCGAATTCCACAACTGTCAGAAGCCATTTCCTCTTTTAATCGTTTAAATATGCCATCACGTCGAAGAGATTTCTTAATCAATTTAGTGATTTCATGTGCTGTGTCCAAAGCATCTTGCATCAATTTGCACTGTCGAAAAGTATCTGCACATGCTAAGTTTAATGCATGCCCATAGCAGTGAGTGAACACAGCTCTAGGTCAGCTGCATTCAATTTGGCCACTACACCTGATTTTACTCCTGTCATCACAGAAGCACCATCATAACATTGGCCACGTATTTTAGACATGCACAGATTCAGTCTCAACATAACATCAGTGATAACTTCATATATTTTCTCGGAATGTATAGTATCTACACCTGATAAAGACAGACAAATTCTTCATGTACTTCAAATATTTCATTAACCCACCGCAGGCAAACCACTATTGTTCTGTATTTGCCATGTCTGTTGTTTCATCCACCATAATGGTATAAAATAGTGAACTTCTAATATTTGAAGCAATCTTTCGAAGAATTGATAAACCCATAACTTTAACCATTTCAGTTTGCATTTGTGGTGAGGTGTATTTATCCGTTTTTTCTTTATCCAATCTAAAATCCTTTCATCATCTTCAGAACACAGATTAATTAGCTGCATAAAGTTAGAATCAGACTCATTACCATCACCTCTAAGTGCTAGGCCTTGTCTTGATAAAAAACGCACACTAGAAAGCACCGTTAAGAAACATTTTCTTCGTTCCAAATGTTCCTTTGCTAATCCAGATGAAAGTAGCAGTGGTTTTCAGTACAGCTTCTTTGTGACAATGACTGTCTTGATGCTTTTTAATTTTTTTACTGGCATCCTTCCAGTGCTTATTTCTAAAGGTTGTCATGCAAGTGAAACAAAAGGCCTAGTCTCCCTCTTCCTTATAGTAACCAGGCAGGGCCACCTTTGAAACCATTGAGGTTGAAATGAACGCAACACTACCGAAGACTTACCAAATTCTCTCTGAGGGAAGTGAAATTGTGTAGGTTGATTTGGTTCCGCTACAGCGGTAGAGTGACTGGAAGCCGCACATGCAAGTCTCAGAGCTCATTGCCCACTCGTTGACCACCACCAGACTGATTAGCTATGTCAACGATTAGTACCAACCATTTGGAGGTCAACTTTAGAAGTATTTTTTAACGAATGCACATTTTTTTTTTGAAATACCATCTCCCCCCCCCAGCTATGAATATGGGGGTTACCACAGATCACCAATCTCAAGCATATTTTTAAACTTGGGAAAGAGGGAGGAAATTGACTGACTACACCAGTCAAACTGGAAGCACAGCAGCTTTGGGTACGTCTCCAGCCTCAAGTTGCATGGTTTTACTGGAGTCATTCTGAGTGTAATGGATGACTACAATGCACTATGATAAGTATTTGCACCACATAATGTATTTGGCTCTCTGCAGCAGGCACCACTTGCTTCAAGCTTGCCTTCCAAAAAATAGTTATCTTAGTTAATGCGCTATAAGCTAGCTCGCTTGCCATTTACTCTAATACGCGAGCAGTTCTGCTTATATGCACTACAGTATAACATTGTTTCAGTGGGTTTTACCGATATGAATCAAATTAACTGGTAACCATTACCAGATGCATCAATGTATCAAAGGCTACCTGTGAGAATTAGTCGCGGGCCGGGACGACTTCGCTTCAAATCGAGGAGTATTCTCTTTTTGTGCCGACAGACTGAGTGAATTCGATTGTAGCGCGATGAACTTAATCTTTGCCAGGTGGGATGTGCCAATTTTGCCTAGACTGCTGGAGAAAAGGAAATAGGAAAAGTATAGAATCAATTGCTGTTGGCTATGTCTGTTGACTATGTCTGCTGACTAAGTCTGTTGACTATGTCTGTTGACTATGTCTGTTGACTATGTCTGTTGACTATGTCTGTTGACTACGTCTGTTGACTATGTCTGTTGACTATGTCTGTTGACTATGTCTGTTAAGTTAATTAGCTAGCTATCATATTGTAGGTGCTTTGCCTTTGACTTCATTTTATAAGTAATTTTTTAAGGAATGCACAATCTTTTCAAGTACCACTTCTCCCCATCTTGCCCCCTAGAAGGTGTGGCAAATTCAGTGGGTGGAGCACACATGCATATTGCATACATTGCACACACAAATGTAAAAAAAAAAACATACACAAAGACCCATGCCTTAAGGGCTTTCTTTCTTTACCATCTTCCATTACTTCATTCCCGCTATTCACTCAATTCACACACACACACACACACATACTCACACAAACTTACACTATTACTGACACTAACGCAAAGTTTATAGAAAGTTAATGACTATATTTCCTCATGTGCTTGAGAATTGGATATTTGTTACTAGCAAAACAGAATAGTATTCATGTTATCTTTTTTTTTTAACTCACTCTCCCCATCCAGTAATATGCTTGACTCATTTGCAAACGTTTTGAGGATGAAATAAACAGTGGATGTTTATTGTGTATCAATTAAAAGTATACTTCTCTGGTTATATTGACGCCACCAATAATATTGAATAAGCTTTATTGAAATACTTACATTTAATGATTGTTCTTAGTTTGTTATTAAAGTGATAGTTACGATTATAGTATATAGTGCATGAAATTGATGAATTTTGTCATTGTAGCTCCATTAATACGTTAGCCAGAGTTTAGTTCACAAGTTGTAGTATGTAATGTTGTAAATCGCTTGATTCTCTATCTACCAAGTTTGTGTTGTCTGTATTTTGTGCAGCCAAACCACCTTTAAGTAATCTGTCATGATTACATTCTCTTTCCCTTCCTCTACTAATCACAACAAGTACTTGTGTAATCATGGAATACTGAATATACTTAGCCCACACCCTGGCTCCTCTTCTTTACTTTGTATATTAAAGGAAGTCATTCATATGCCTTTGCCACTTAATTAATTTTAACTTGTGTCAGCTGATTTTATTACCCAAACAGTGCACATGAAGAGACCATATGTCAGTGGCTGAGTGAGTGGGTGGGTGGGTGGGTGGGTGGATTATTTGCCTTATTCCATGAAACAATTAACCACCACTCACACTTCCTGGCCACTTACTGATTAGAAGCCCGTTGATGAAACTTCCCGAGTAATGCCCAAACACACATGGTGAATTGGTAAATACAAAATGGTAATATTGTAAGTAAATCCAAAATGGTGTCATTTTCCTTATAACAAAAACAAAAAAATATTAATTTACACAAAATACTGGAACTGTGAATTATTAACAATTTCTATAATGAAATACATTATATCTAGACTATAACCAGGATAGCTATATATAACCAGGATAGCTATATATAACCAGGATAGCTATATATAACCAGGATAGCTATATATAACCAGGATAGCTATATATAACCAGGATAGCTATATATAACCAGGATAGCTATATATAACCAGGAGAGCTATATGTAACCAGGATAGCTATATATATATATATTATAATACCATTGTTAAGAAACAAAAGCTAAACACTCTATAAAAATAGAATATAATGAGAGCATTCTCTGCAGTTCTGGCAACCCTTTCCAATCCAAACGCCACCATTACTTCCCTGAGGAGGATTGGCTGAAAATCATTCACTCTATGGCAATTTCTTCAAATACCCGAGATGTAGCCATTAACAGAAGCACATGATAACAAACAACTGATGAGTCAATCCTATTCGTTATTGCCTATAAATATAGACTTTAATATTATTTGGAAGAATAAACATGGAGAATATGAAATGCTCGATAAAATACCATCTGACAGAAAACAAACAAACATAAACATTATTAACAAAAAATAGCAAGAAAACAATAAACAACACACACAATTGTTGTGAAGCTAACATGTGTACAATTTGTTTCACATGATGAATTCTTGATCATACATCTCTATACTTTTGGCAAACAAAATGATGTCACAATTATTTCTATTGAGCATGCTCAGTAGGCTTGCATATAATGCTGTGTGAAAAACAACTGAGGTGGGCTGATTTTCAGGTAAGAACTCACCACCTGGTGGTCTATCTTATAGCCTGATGTCTGGATGGGATAGGAGTTAGCCAGGAAGTCCGTGGTTAGGTTACTGCTTTTTTCCCCACTGAATTTTCTGTTACCAGAGCCACTACTGGCCCAATACTTGGAATCAATCCTAATAGGATTTGTTGCTTTGCAGCGATTAAATTAGAGCATGATTGTCTATTTCACAATCCAGTGTTGCAATAAGCCCTGGTATTATTGTAGCTTTAGCAATGCCTAGAACACACCATTTATAAGTTAATAATAACATGGTCTAGCCTCTCATATACAAATGGTGTATGTAATGCTGAGAGAATAATTTTGGAATACAGTAATCTAGATTTTTGTCCTTCTCAAGGGTACTAATTTACATTCTTCCCTATGTTCTGCAAGCCACAAATATGACAAAGGTTTTCCCAAGTTGAACTATTATAGGTGCCTGCCTAATCTTCATTTTTGTAACACAATGGAAAATAATGTTAAAATAATTCAACTATATGCTAGACTTGCTGGGGAGAAACAGATATGGAGATTAGATAGAAGTCAAGTGAGATTTGAGAATCTTTTTTGCTAGCAGATATATAAAAAAAAACCCAACCATTTAAATTTTTATGATTTCACTTCCAGTGCTCTAATAAATTAAATAATCTGTAAGGATCCTGGTTGAGTTAGACATTTAGTTGTAAAGTGTGGCTTCCTTCCTATTATTTCCTATTATCAAGATTATGTGGTATACCAAATTAGATCATTTTGGTCGATCATAGCTGGCTATAAAAATGATCGATGTCAAATCACACAACAGACTGCATAACACAACTCTTTCCCATCATGGCTCAGTGGCTCCTCCTCGTCATCGCCATAGTGACACAGGTCTATATCACTCAAGCTTTTGAGGAGTACACGCTGTGGAAACCATTAACTGAGCAGCAAGAACGTGAGATAAGACTAGAGCATGGACCACACCTACTGCCTCTGGCAGCTCCTTCTGGGTCCTCTATCAGAGTGGAACAGAATAGATCAGCACAGACTGTTGTGGTCCATGAAAAAGTGAACGTCAAACTAAACTGCCTCCCATGGCTCGAAAGGTTTGATGGAGGAAGAGCAAGATGGCTGATTCAGTCATTAACGTCCAATCAAAATATTAGAGGAGGTAATGCTAAGAACAAATCATATATACTCACTCACACTAGTACTAGACTCATACACTCACCACCTCCACACCTCCCCTCCCCCCTCCTTACCACTACCCTGTCCTATTTGTTTGTGTGTGTAGATTTATTCAAAACAGCCATTCATGTAAATTCATTGAAATGTAAACTTGGTTGTATTTTCTTGCATTGTAGCAGAGGCAGAAGTACTTTTTAACTCCTCCACAAGACAGGTCCACCCATTGGGACACAGTCTGACTATAATTGGCACCATAGCAAGAGAAGGAGCTAGAGATACAGATTATGGCAGGTACACATGTGAAGTGTGTGAGCCTGGTGAGAACCGAGGAGAAGAACGCTGTCACAACTCAACTACAACTTTGTTTATCGCTGGAACACCTCCACAGATTAGTGTGAGAGGTAAGAGATTAATTTTAGTACAGCTATTGCTATTGCTGAGTGTTTACTCTTAGTCAAGTAGCTATTTTTAAAAGTTTTATCCAATTTTTTTTTTTTGCATAAATGATAAGATGTTTTTTTAAATTCCCATTGAGATTTGACTGTAAAATCTCCTCATGCACAGATATACTGTGCAGTAAAATATAAAATAATTGCCTGCACTATTTACTCCAAACTTGACATGCCACAATTGCTACTGCATCTAACAGACACTGGAACAAATAAAATATCTTATTAATAGTTTCATTGAGAGAGATGCGCAGAAATTGGTGAGGATTGCTTCAAGTAGAGTTGGAGCTTTAGCATATATATTATATGTGTGCATACATATTATACATACCAGTTTTATGAATCAACTCTCTGATGTGAATTTATCAAGCAAGTAGCTATAATATTGCTGGCATTCATCAATTAGTACCAAAAGCAATTCTTATCGGAACAATCTATATAATGCAGAGTGTTTCAAATCTGATATCTTCAGCTCCTACTGCTATTAATTGTTTGTTAATACATTAGTTGCTAAGTAAATAATAATGAACACCACAACCTGGGCATTCATTACTTTGATAGACTGAAGTTTATCAATGTAAGGAAGGGTGTGGGCCTATGTCTAAACATATTTCCAATACATATATTTCATATGACTGTTAAAGCAGCTTATTAACTTGTAACTATGATATGTTGTGCAGATGAGGTTGTTGTATCTTCCCCACAAACTGAAGTCTACTTCATGAGACCTGAAATTTGTATAGACAGAGGAACAAATGTGACATACGTTCTAAACTGTGACGATCCTCCTGGGACAGATTTTCCAGAATCAACAGTACAATGGAGGATGAATGGAGAGCTGTTAGTAAACACCACTCGATTAAGGACACCATTTGTACTAAGTAGTTTCTTTGCACCTGGAACTGGTCGTGAAATATTCTATCCCTGGGAAACCAATCCTCCAGTATTGTCTCTAGAATCCCACACAGTAATTTCCTTGAGGACACAGCTGTTCAATGTGTCATTTCTAGCCAGAAGCCTCCATTGGTTCGATCCCCCTGAGCAGCTGAACTCCATTGCACGGAATGCTATAATGGGAGAGTGGACTTGCGAGAAACGCAATCTTTATGGAAGCGTGTCAGCCACAACAACCATCCAAGAGTGTGGTAAGTGAAATAGAAAGAAACTTAAAAAATAACTATTATACTACTATGATAGAATTGCTCACTGTATTGCTGATCAATAATTAGAGAATAAGTAGCAAATCAATGACACAATCAATAATAATAGGTTTTATCTTTTATATAATATCAAACTAACACTTTTTACTATGAACTAAGCTTATGTTGTACCAACCAATAATGTCTACAAATATCATGATATGCCATTGTTGAACTTCTCTTTGCTATCTAATGTTACCCAACGAGTGTTGGAGAGGTTTTCATGATTGCATCTGTATTCGGTCAGGGATAAATCTCGCAGTTCATGGAAGTGATCTCAGAGCAAACATTCTTGGAGGGTCTGGAGTGCTCATAGCCAACACGGATCCTTTTCGCCAACAAGACTCCATAACCTGCCAATTTGGAGCTCATTCTGTGGAAGCCCAAAGACTGGGGAGGTCACTCGCCCTCTGCATCAGTCCTGCATTAAGGAGTCCTGCATTCTTCCCCTTCACAGTGTCTATCAATGGAGAAGTAGAGAGAGAGCTAAATTTTAGAGCACGTAAGATGAAAAGAAAAACTTCTAGCTCAACATGAAGGGAAGACAAATAGCTACTTGACATAGTTCTGTTTCTTTCAATAAAGCTTAGATTTCAACTAAGTATGCATTGTTAATATGTATAAATATAAACACTTTATTTACTTAGCTATTAACTTTATATTAATTATGTGGTAGTAATTTTAATTGAGGCACCAATTTTTACTGTTGTCAAATATTTGATGCTACTAATTGGTGCATACTTTGCTACAGTTTCACCTGAAGTGGGTCATGCAGTTTCAGTGACTTCTCAAAAAGGCACTCTTTTGATTACGCCTGGATATCACATTACACTTCGTTGGTTACCTGAATCTCTCGTACCTTCTGGTCTAGTGAACAACGTCACTGTAAACATTAGCATCTACCTCCAAGACTCCAATGGAGACCCACACAATCCCAGGGCTGAATTCACTGAAGTAGATGTGCTACAAATTACACCTAATAATGGAGAAGCCTCAGTCTCTCTCAAGAACTACCAGCTAGCTTGTTCCCCAGCCTCTGGAGGAGTCACGTACACAGTGTGTCCTGTATACTTCAAGGTGTCTGTCAGCAGTAACCAGTACTTGCCTTCAGACCTAGCAATCTGGTCAGGTACAGTTTACTATCGCTCAGAATCAGTGACAGACTTGGATATGGTAGACCAGTGTGAGCAGTGGAGACAGACAACTGAAGACTCACAGATGCTGCAACCCTCACGAATTACACGAGGAGTTCGATGTCCTCCTAATGTAGCACTGGCAATACTGGATCCTAATTTCCGTGTGGAAGATCGTACATCAGTACTGACACAAGACCAACTCTATCACAAAGCTTTTCTGAAGACCTTCCATTCCAGTGTAAGTACCTGCTATCGACTTATATCCAGGTTAGATATGTTCCGCTAGTGACGTTCTACTATTATTTATTATACCATGATGACATACTTGACTATTTTGAGGTATGTTTTATAATTTCCGCTGACTTTGTAGAATTGAGTATTAGCTGTACAATCGAGCACTGATGTCACGAATATAACACCAGACAAATATTTTAATTTATTTTAGTCAACGTGTAAATGAACGCCTAAGAGGACAGGGTCAGCAGTGTTGCTATGGAAATGATGGCATTCTGGTGAAGAGACCTACAGGAGGAAGTAGTGATTTGGTGTCTCCTGATAGAAACTATTACAGACATGTCTTGAATGATCTGGTACCATATGTGTTGTGTTGCAAAGGAGAAACATTCTCCACTTGTGACAGCTATTTCCAAGCCAGACCAGAGGGAAGTGAAGTTCGATATGTCAGGAGACCATTTGGTAAAAATTCTATAATTAAACAATTCTTGAGATTCTTTACTGACAAGACACCACTAAAAATTATTAATCCCAAGGAAGCAAATTATCAAAAGATTTTTTTAATATTTGTATTTTAAGTAGTGAAAGTATTTTCATCCACAATTATTCTTTTTGTATGAAAAAAATGTAGGCCACAGATTTCTTGTGTGTTGATTTAATATAACTTGGGTTGGATTAGTATTTAAGTACTACACTCCTTGCAGTTTTAATTGATCAAATGTATACCCATAGTTCAAAGCCCATTGTTTGTACCACTGTAGATAATTAGACATTTCCTAACTAATAAAAATGTAAAAATGAAATTTGATTGCTCACCTCCATAGGCATCAGGAAGAGCTAGCATACATTATTCAAAGAGATATGTCCTGTAATGCATATATTAGTATTATTTGAACCAGACTAGTAAGTGATTGAGATATATGAATTTTATTTTTATTTCATAAGGTTTTCTATTTGGAGACCCCCACATTGTTACTTTGGATGGCCATAATTACACCTTCAATGGGAAAGGAGAGTTTATTCTGATACAGTCTCGTCCTCAAGTCTTTTCTCTCCAGGGACGAATGGAACAAGCTATAGACTCTAACGGATTGCTGGCTAGAGGAACAGTCTTTACTGCCATTGTTGCTAAGCAACACATATCCAATGACACTGTACAGTTTCAGGTCGGTGAAAACGATACCTTAGAGGTTCTCTTCAATGGAGAAGAAATATTATTCGATTCTGTCCCTGTTTTGGACTACGGGGACACTGTCCTGTACAATAAAGGGAATTCTACAGTTCAAGCTCTCTTTGCTAATGGAAGCAGTGTAGAAATAAGTGTGAGGAATGGTATCATCAATTCCATAATGGTGTCTCTTCCAGATTCCATGGAAAATACTACCAGCGGTCTAATGGGTAATTTCAACAGTTTAGAGTATGACGACCTTCAACCAAGAGATGAAACATCCTACATTTTAGAGCAGGATCTCAAAAATATTCACAACAAATTTGGAATAACGTGTGAGTATAATAGATTTAGACATTTAAGCATCAATTAATTGTTATACTTCATTACCATATTATAGGGATAATTAAAGGGCCAGAAGAAAGTTTGTTCACTTATCAAGCTAATGAGAGCTGGAGCACCTTCTACTTCCCTGACTTTGTTCCTCCATTTGAGACAACCTTTACCAACTCCACTCTTGAGAGTCTGGCTAAAGAGAAGTGCAACAATGACAGGTTGTGTCTATTTGATGTGGCAGCTACTGAGAGAATAGAAGTAGGAATTGCAACAATGGAAGATGTTGAGACCATCAATAGAATTGAAGAAGCATCAGTAGAACGTAAGAAGTTTAATAGACTAGAAGTGTGCATAATAGCTATTAAGTCACCATTAAGTCTTAAATTAATTTTGCCTTTTCTTTAGTCGTGTGTACTCCACCTTGTCAAAATGGAGTGTGCTTAAGGAACAACACATGTATCTGTAATGATGGATTTCAAGGAGAAAGATGCACGAAACCAGGTGAGTTCAATAACAAACCAAACAACCAAAAAGATAAATTATACTTTGTATCCTTTTTTTGAGGTAAAATGCAACTAATTTGTAAAGAGTAAGTATATCATTCTATTAATTTTGCATTGTCCTATTTCAAAGTTAGACAAATCTTAATTTTTATATTCTAATCTTCTGATTGCTTTATATTTGTTATTCTTGCAGTTATTAAGCCTTGTCCCACTAATCCGTGCCACAACAATGGAAGCTGCAGTGCCCAAGGATTAACTTTCTCGTGTTCATGCCCTCCAGAGTTTGAAGGAGCACTCTGTCAAAGAAGAGGTGCTCCAAATCTAATATTTATGCTAGCTCTTAGGGTGAATCTCTCTTTTTTTTGTTGTCCAGTACCTCCATTTCATATTCAACTCCTCAATGGCAGTCCAAGAGTAAATGGTGATCAACTTTACATTGAGTTTAGAACTAGCAGACCTGCCAAGAATTTATGCATCCTCGACTTCTTGAGTCTAGTTCCATGTGAGTTTGTGTGAGAAATGGATACCCTCCTTGAGTGTGAGGTGTAACTTAGATTGTTCAAACGATAGTTTGCTTTTACTAATGAATTGGAGCAATTCATATAACTACTTTACTTGAGCTCATTTATGGAAAAAAAATATGTTGCATATGTCTTGCGTGATACAAAAAAATGTTAGTATAGCTAAAATTTAATTAGCTACCGTCAAATGTATGTTGTCATTTGGTTGTGTACTTTAATATTATACTACTAATAGCATAATATACTCCTCACTGGGAGCGTAATCTACATGTATGAGGTTGTTTAAATGTTATATAATGCTTATTCTGTTAGTTCTCATTAAGGTGTCAATGATATCTATTGTAACACATTAAATTATCGTGGTTTTATAGAGTCATTGAACATAAGCTGTACAGCAATGGCTTTAATTACAGTAATCAAGAATTGTCCAAGATGAAAAAAGTACAGCTCAATTCATTTCAAATGTGCTGAATGGTTGTAAGAGAAGAGAGTGTGACTAATTACATGAATACTTAGCAATACCTAGTTTTGTAAAAAATAAAAAATAAAAAATAAATAAAGAAAGAAAAACAATAGAAATTATACTAATGCACAAAGCCAAGTACTTATCATACAAACTGTAAAGCTAAGCATTGTATGTTCTGTATTGTTGTGTTGTGTTAGTGATATCATTTTATCTAAATTCATTATTTTGAATTTTGAAATGAATACTTTGTTTCGCATTCCAATTGTAGGTCGTAAGCAGATAGTAGATGTTAAGCTGGAAAAAGGAACCCATCTCTTCAACTCTAGCATTTATAAAGGCAGTGCTGAGGTGACTAGACGCATATATATTGGTAAGACAACATTGGCGATATTAATTGAGTTATGATAATTATGAATTGATTGCTTTTTTTCATTCAATCAGGAGCATGCTCAGTCCATCTCATTAACAATGGAGTGACTGTCACTGGAGGAGATGTCTCCATTGAATTCAGAGGTTCCAGTGACATCCCCCAGTACCAGTGTTCTCTTGATGGCTCATTGACACATTCCAACTGTACCAGTCCTCTTACATACAGTACTCTGTCACCTGGGAAACACTTGGTACATGTGCAGCCTCTGGGATGTCCTGATGCCACAAGGCATTCTACACTGCCTGTGGAATTCACTGTTTGAAGATATGCTTATAAACTTGGAACTTTTTATGTTAAATACCTATTCAATGAAACTATGGTGGTATAGTTCTGTATTATTATAATGTTAATGGACTTGTTTATATTCTGTTGTTTTATTAATATCCATGTACATGTTGTTTGAGACTTGTAAATCTGCCTTGTTATTATTAATGAAATTGTTATTAAAAATTTACAAATTGCCACCTGAATCAAATTCAGACAAAACTGTGCATTATAAATAGTAGTACCATCACCTGAGTCTCAATAGCCTCCAGGTGGTAGGAAAATATGTACAAGTCTTAAATATAGCTAAAAGCTTTAATGTAAACCTGGCATATTGGAGTCTACAAATACTTAAAAAAAAGGATTGTATAGTAGTTAATAAAAGGTTGGACTGTGATATATGCAGTCACCAGCCACCACTCATCAAAATCCAATTATGTCAACCTCCAGGACCTCTCAGACCATACCAGTTTGTTTGTTGTTGTTTTTTGTTGTTTTTTTTTCTTCTAACAACAGCAACATAAAATAAACTAATTAAGGCTAAGAAAGTGTTTTATTTTTTGTCAGCCAACTAGAAACTATTAGCTAGTAGGCTACGATAGCTGCTAGCTAGAACTGCGCTATACCTCCCGCCAAAGCAGTTAAACTGCGAGTACGGCGAGTATACAACCGCTTTTAAAGTTACTGGGGATTATGCTTACAATTTTAAAACTTCGCAAACCAGACCCTTTATCTTCGAGTTCTAACGGCCGTCTGTACAGAGGGATACACTTAACTTCCTCGAGTGACTTTGCAGGGAGCTGTGAACGGTAAGGAATGCACAGAATGTTCGCGACCTTCACACAATCATTGATAAAAGAATTATTTTTATCAATGACACAATAAACACACAAGCGCACTCGTGCATGCGCAACCAAGCTTTATACGTGAGATGGTAAAGAATCGTCTCTGAGTGTGTTACAAATATTCATTAGACAAACCCATCACAGTTATGATAAAGTGATAGCAATATAAGAATAACTCTTCATATTGCGCTCTAAGACTCTGCCACATGCAGAGGCGCTTGATGTACTAACTTTTACTTTTTGGGAGGGACTGGCACTGAGAGTGCAGGACCTGACAATAATTGGTAAAGTAAGGTGGTATATGCAGTAGATGACAAAACTGGTTAATTGGGATTTCCTGTGATAGCAAGGTGTGATCTACTAATGTGACTTGTACATGCATACAGCACAAGTATGTATTTATTTTTCAATGTTTTTATTTAGCTAAAATAAAAACAGCTCTGTTTCCTTCCCCCATCTGTTTGCAGGCACTATTTCCCCTGCTTCAGATAACAGTCATTAGGAAGGTGTACTGGTACATTAGGAAGCACAGGTATTTTCTGGCAAGCTACTCAAACATGACAAATAGCTTAACTTTTGCTCCACCATTCACTTGCTGATGTTTTTTAGAAACATTTTTTCTGACTAAATCTCTATGCAGAAGTCCTGTGGCAGATCTTGTGACTGAACTTCTGCAACTCTCTGTTTAAATGTGGGTGCATTCTGTTGTATAGAAATCTAAATAATTTTGGTTCATAATTCACCAAATCAGTTTAGTTTAAGTCAGTTTATTACTCATGTCCGTGAAATGCAAGCATCATTAGCAACAAAAGTTTCTGTACATATCCAGTATTAGCTACTATGATTTGCTCCATTGAGTAAAAATATATAACAATCATACAAAGTGGCAAAATACAAAAATTAAAAAGTTCAGCAACTAATTAATACTACTATTCTAATATGCTAGTGTATAATTCTAGTGCTAAACTAATAACATTTATAATAGTCTTTGTTCAAACAGTGAATTCCACAGGCAGTGTAGAATGCCTTGTGGCATCAGGACATCCCAGAGGCTGCACATGTACCAAGTGTTTCCCAGGTGACAGAGTACTGTATGTAAGAGGACTGGTACAGTTGGAATGTGTCAATGAGCCATCAAGAGAACACTGGTACTGGGGGATGTCACTGGAACCTCTGAATTCAATGGAGACTTCTCCTCCAGTGACAGTCACTCCATTGTTAATGAGATGGACTGAGCATGCTCCTGATTGAATGAAAAATTAATTAAAATGTATATTTATCCATGCATGAATGTAAACTTGCCTATGAAGATGCGTCTAGTCACTTCAACACTTTCCTTGTCAATGATGGAGTAAATAGTGAAGAGATGAGTTCCATTTTCAAGCTCTATATCTACTGTTTGCTTAGGACCTATATAGTTTTATATTTTAAGACATGTATAGATATAATAATAGCATAGCTAGCTACTTACAGTTAAAGTACTAAATATTTTATTAACCCTTTCCAGACAGACTTATGGGACAGAAATGCAGGATTTTAAGCTGTTCACTAAATCCTGAATAACTAAAAAATTGTGAATTTTTGTTAATTACAATGTATATATAATACGAAACTACTTTAGTTTTGCTTTCAGGTTCTCTAACCACAAAAACACAGGTTGCCATAGAAATGAGATTCTGCTGATTAATTTTAACAAGCTATGATCAAGGGTAGCTATATGGAACAATAAATATGGTTAGCTACTCTGTTACACATTCATAGTTTCATAATTTTTCTATTTTGCTATAATATTATTAGACACTTACAGTTGCAGAATTAGCTACTATTATCAGAAATTCTATAGACTATTTATTGTATTTTAGCTACATAATCATACATATTGAAATAATCAGCTCAGTTTGATGCATGAAAATAGCTCAGATACGTGTTATAAATCAGTCTAAAATCTAAAAACGTCATTGCACTTCTCAAACACATAATCATAAAGTTATGAGTATGTGTTTGAGAAGCGCAATGACTTTTTTAGACTTCACAATCTGTTTACTTTTTCAATATTTCATACATCAAAACTAAAGCCACAGCTTAGACTGGTAACTGAAGATATCATTATTATAAAAGAATTAACTCTTGAACATATTGAATTCTCCATTGTAAATTGCAATTAAGTATTCATTATTTAAAAAATATAAGCTTCAAAATGAGAAAACAGATGGTAAGTCTCGATAAACTATTCATCCATCTCCATAAAATTATCCTCCTACACAAATTGATTCTCAACTCACATGGAATTAGACGTAAGAAGTCGAGGATGCATAAATTCTTGGCAGGTCTGCTAGTTCTAAACTCAATGTAGAGTTGATCGCCATTTACTCTTGGACTGCCATTGAGGAGTTGAATATGAAATGGAGGTACTGGACAACAAAAAAAGAGAGATTCACCCTAAGAGCTAGCATAAATATTAGATTTGGAGCACCTCTCCTTTGACAGAGTGCTCCTTCAAACTTTGGAGGGCATGAACACGAGAAAGTTAATCCTTGGGCACTGCAGCTTCCATTGTTGTGGCACGGATTAGTGGGACACGGCTTAATAACTGAAGAATAATAAATATAAAGCAATCAGAAGATTAGAATATAAAAATTAAGATTTGTCTAACTTTGAAATAGGACAATGCAAATTAATAGAATGATATACTTACTCTTTACAAATTAGTTGCATTTTACCTCAAAAAAGGATACAAAGTATAATTTATCTTTTTGGTTGTTTGGTTTGTTATTGAACTCACCTGGCTTCGTGCATCTTTCTCCTTGAAATCCATCATTACAGATACATGTGTTGTTCCTTAAGCACACTCCATTTTGACAAGGTGGAGTACACACAACTAAAGAAAAGGCAAAATTAATTTAAGACTTAATGGTGACTCAATAGCTATTATGCACACTTCTAGTCTATTAAACTTCTTACGTTCTACTGATGCTTCTTCAATTCTATTGATGATTTCAACATCTTCCATTGTTGCAATTCCTACTTCTATTCTCTCAGTCGCTGCCACATCAAATAGACACAACCTGTCATTGTTGCACTTCTCTTTAGCCAGACTCTCAAGAGTGGAGTTGGTAAAGGTTGTCTCAAATGGAGGAACAAAGTCAGGGAAGTAGAAGGTGCTCCAGCTCTCATTAGCTTGATAAGTGAACAAACTTTCTTCTGGCCCTTTAATTATCCCTAAAATATGGCAATGAAGTATAACAATTAATTGATGCTTAAATGTCTAAATCTATTATACTCACACGTTATTCCAAATTTGTTGTGAATATTTTTGAGATCCTGCTCTAAAATGTAGAATGTCTCATCTCTTGGTTGAAGGTCGTCATACTCTAAACTGTTGAAATTACCCATTAGACCGCTGGTAGTATTTTCCATGGAATCTGGAAGAGACACCATTATGGAATTGATGATACCATTCCTCACACTTATTTCTACACTGCTTCCATTAGCAAAGAGAGCTTGAACTGTAGAATTCCCTTTATTGTACAGGACAGTGTCCCCGTAGTCCAAAACAGGGACAGAATCGAATAATATTTCTTCTCCATTGAAGAGAACCTCTAAGGTATCGTTTTCACCGACCTGAAACTGCACAGTGTCATTGGATATGTGTTGCTTAGCAACAATGGCAGTAAAGACTGTTCCTCTAGCTAGCAATCCGTTAGAGTCTATAGCTTGTTCCATTCGTCCCTGGAGAGAAAAGACTTGAGGACGAGACTGTATCAGAATAAACTCTCCTTTCCCATTGAAGGTGTAATTATGGCCATCCAAAGTAACAATGTGGGGGTCTCCAAATAGAAAACCTTATGAAATAAAAATAAAATTCATATATCTCAATCATTTACTAGTCTGGTTCAAATAATACTAATATATGCATTGCAGGACATATCTCTTTGAATAATGTATGCTAGCTCTTCCTGATGCCTATGGAGGTGAGCAATCAAATTTCATTTTTACACCTATATTAATTAGGAAATGTCTAATTATCTACAGTGGTACAAACAATGGGCTTTGAGCTATGGGTATACATTAGATCAATTAAAACTGCAAGGAGTGTAGTACTTAAATACTAATCCAACCCAAGTTATATTAAATCAACACACAAGAAATCTGTGGCCTACATTTTTTTCATACAAAAAGAATAATTGTGGATGAAAATACTTTCACTACTTAAAATACAAATAGAAAAAAAAAACTTTTTATAATTTGCTTCCTTGGGATTAATAATTTTTAGTGGTGTCTTGTCAGTAAAGCATCTCAAGAATTGTTTAATTATAGAATTTTTACCAAATGGTCTCCTGAAATATCGAACTTCACTTCCCTCTGGTCTGGCTTGGAAATAGCTGTCACAAGTGGAGAATGTTTCTCCTTTGCAACACAACACATATGGTACCAGATCATTCAAGACATGTCTGTAATAGTTTCTATCAGGAGACACCAAATCACTACTTCCTCCTGTAGGTCTCTTCACCAGAATGCCATCATTTCCATAGCAACACTGCTGACCCTGTCCTCTTAGGCGTTCATTTACACGTTGACTAAAATAAATTAAAATATTTGTCTGGTGTTATATTCGTGACATCAGTGCTGGATTGTACAGCAAAGTTAGCGGAAATTATAAAACGTACCTTAAAATAGTCAAGTATGTCATCATGGTATAATAAATAATAGTAGAACATCACTAGCGGAACATATCTAACCTGGATATAAGTCGATAGCAGGTACGTACACTGGAATGGAAGTACTTCAGAAAAGCTCTGTGATAGCGTTGGTCTTGTGTCAGTACTGATGTACGATTTTCTACACGGAAATTAGGATCCAGTTTTGCCAGTGCTACACTAGGAGGGCATCGAACTCCTTGTGTAAATCGTGAGGGTTGCAGCATCTGTGAGTCTTCAGTTGTCTGTCTCCACTGCTCACACTGGTCTACCATATCCAAGTCTGTCACTGATTCTGAGCGATAGTAAACTGTACCTGACCAGATTGCTAGGTCTGAAGGCAAGTACTGGTTACTGCTGACAGACACCTTGAAGTATACAGGACACACTGTGTACGTGAATCCTCCAGAGGCTGGGGAACAAGCTAGCTGGTAGTTCTTGAGAGAGACTGAGGCTTCTCCATTATTAGGTGTAACTTGTAGCACATCTACTTCAGTGAATTCAGCCCTGGGATTGTGTGGGTCTCCATTAGAGTCTTGGAGGTAGATGCTAATGTTTACAGTGACGTTGTTCACTAGACCAGAAGGTACGAGAGATTCAGGCAACCAACGAAGTGTAATGTGATCTCCAGACGTAAACAAAAGAGTGTCCCTTTCAGAAGTCAAAGAAACTGCATGGGCAATTTCATGAGAGACTACAAAAAACATAATACAATATCAGAAATACTACACAGTTTGCTTGAACCCTCAAATAATTTTACATGTGAGATGAACTAAAAGTTCCGGCAGTCAAAAGAAGTACAGTAGATCTTATTTTACTGGGTGGCTTTTGTTAAATGACCATTGATATCGTAGATCATTTTATTATAACAGAAAAATGCATTACAAATTATATTGGTTATTTTCATAGGTAAAAAGTCTGCAGTAAATCGCAAAAATTCAAGCAATACACTTGCCACACTTTTAGAGCACTCCTGCATAAACCTTTCTTAGTAAACATAATCCACCATAGCAAAATAAAAACCTTCTTTCACATCATTTATTAGCTTGAGCTTTTACAATTTTCATTTAATTCATTCTACTAGAAAATGTAAAGTAGAAAGTAGCTGTTGTGACATTCCTTGTTCTTCTCCTGCTTTATTTCTTCTGCTGTGCACACAATAAGAGTTATGCAGTGATGTGTCGAAAACTTTACGTTAGCCACTAAATGCCTACTCTAGCAATTCCAGTGGAGGAGATAAGGACAGAGGAGGGGCAATAGTTCCTCCACTTTCAAATATGTGGGATACCCTCTCCCCTTTTGGTGAGTCCTATACCTGGTGTGCATGTCTACAAGCAGGTATTAAAAATCCCACTAAACAACTTAACTACTCCATGCAAACATCACAAACACCCTATGCTGAGATAAAGGATCAATTCCAAAATAAACTTTGTTCTCCACTATTCCATACCTCACTCACACTCCTTAATGTTGTATTCCTTAATGCTACAAATAGAGAAGACGTTCAAAGCTCATTGAACAATTGACAAAATGGTATGCTACTATTGACAAATTGTATGCAGCAACAATGACATCAAAATGTCATATTTGAGGAGACACCTACCTATTCTTCCTGATGTAATCTAGCAGCAACTTCGTCAAGCTAAAAATTACTACTATTTGTGGTTCAATCGAGAATAAAGCTTGGTGCAACTGTCAATCAATCATGCCTGTAACTTAAACCACCAAATAACAAATGATTTACTGTATAACTGGACAAGTAAGAAAACATATTTTTCATTTATACCATCTAGCAAGCATATAAAAAAAAAAACTCATCATGGCAAGACCACATGCACTATTCATACTTATCATCAAGTTCTGACCCTTTATAAAAAAAATAGATTGAAACCTTCTCACCTAATGTGGTCTGAAAAAAAACAAAGGAAAAATGTGAAAAAACTTAGTTGTCGCTGGGAATTGAACCCAGGGCCACCTCTAATCAGTGAGCTAGAACAACCCATGACTTCCAAGACTTTCACATTTTACCTTTATACTGTTGAGTAGTACTGCTTGCTGCAGTCTCATACTCAACAGACCACCAATTATGTGCCGTCCGTCAGAACACATTTTCGGTGTCGACCGGAGACACCTCTCCCTCTGGAGAGTAGCCATAATTAGTGGATTGAAAATATTTTTTCACATTATTTTTCCTTTTCTTTTTTCAGACCTTTTAGGTGAGAAGGTTTCAATCTAATATTCATCTGTTATAGTTTATTCACTTTAGCTATTTTATGTATTTACTTTGCTATAAGCTAAACTGCTAGATCCTTTAATTAGTTAGTTAACACACTCACGTGCATGATATATCACAATTTTTTCTACTACACTGTTCACTGCAATATTAAGTCGAAGTATTGCAGCATTTTCCAGCCTCGGACTGGCGCAGATTGCCAGCGATGTTCCAATCGTTCGAGCTTCCACAGATTGCGTTCCAAACTGGCAGGTTAGCGAGTCTCGTTGGCGAAATTGACCAGTGGTTGCTATGAGCACTCCGGATCCACCCATAGTACTTCCTTGACGACCACTTCTAACAGTGAGATCCATACCTGAGTATTAAAACAAAATAGCTGTAACATTTTCTGTTGACTACAGGCTAATTTTTTCTGAATTAATTTAGAAAACGTACCGCAGTATTTAATTGTTGTAGTGGCAGATACTGTTCCATAAACGTTGCTCATTTCACAAGTCCAGTTTCCAATCAATGCATCTAGGACAAGCGATCGAAGCTGATCTGGTGTAAGGGTGGGGTCAAGGGTGGTAGCTAGAGATGATACGTTATAAGGAAAAGTGTTTAGATGCACTTCATAGTTGGAGTTTGTTATACGGAGCGGTGGAGGATTGATTGCTTGGGGATTAAAAATTTCATGTCCAGTTGACGCATAAAATTCTGTCTTTATATTAGACATATAATCTGACGAATCAAAAAATGGAATTCCATTCATTTTCCACACAGTGTCTGGGAAAGGCCAAATCCGCAGTCTTGAATCACAAAAGATACCATAATTCACTTCGTATTCTTTATAAATACATATTTCAGTTCCAACACGATACGCCTCAACTTTCGGTCCTCTTATTATATTATATTCACTTATAGGAGGATCTGCAAGCAAAATATTGCATTATTGAAATATTATTATTTTGGTTTAAATTTTCATCTGACCAGCTACCATTTTTTTAATCATGTTAAGTTATTTGCTGAATTCTCAAACTAATTTGAAACAAATTGGGAAATTTGAAACACTTAACATGCAATGTTGACATTTCATGTTATACTTTCTATCAAGTAAAATGGCTGAGATACACAAAACAGCTCAAGTAAATAATAATTTGATATTCAAATGTTTTTATGAAAAATATCATTCTTTCCTTACCATTAGGCTTTCCCTCCAAAATTACAGGAGGCTGTCCTGCTATAAATAAAGTTGTAGAGGAATTGTGACATTGTTCTTCTACTCCATTTTTAGCAGGTACACACACTTCGCATTTATAAATACCGTGATCTGGATCTTGTGCTCCAAAACTTGCAACGGTCCCTGTTATCTTTAAATTGTGTCCCAAGGGGTGAACAGTCAATGTTGTATAATTTTGAGTTACTTCTTCTTCATCTGTATACAGATACAAGTAATTAGTTACTGTTATGTATCCAGTTATATATTTGGCTAGCCTGCAATATTTGGCACACATGCTTTGTAGAAGGTCAAATATAATAATTAAGTACAACTTAATTAGAGTTTATGAAGAACTGTGTATTTAGCTAAAATTACACTAAGAATATTGTATTCTATTTGACATGCAACTATAGGTAAACAAACAATACTTAAACATACGTACATCCTCTGTTTTTCAGTTCAAATGTCAATGCTTGAATAAGCCATCTTGCGTTTCCTCCCTCAAACCTTCTGATCCACGGCAAGCAATCAAATAGAATGCTCACGTGTTCATGAACCACCACAGTCTGTGTAGGTCTCGTCTGTTCGACTCTAATAATGGAGTTTACTGGAGCTGCCAAGGGTAGTAGGTGTGGTCCATGCTCTAGTTTAATCTCACGTTCTTGCTGCTCAGTGAATGGTTCCCACAGCGTGTACTCCTCAAATGCTTGAGTGACATAGACCTGTGTCACTATGGCAATGATGAGGATCCACTGAGCCATAGTGAACTGGAAAAGAAAATTCACTGTGCTTAAAAGTGAGCAAAAGCTCTTTTTATATGTTGCTCAAAAGCAGTGATCTAATTACAACGAAAATGATCAAATGTAATTGAGAACAACTTCTCTGAATGAAGTACTTCACAAGGTTTGATTACAGGATGGATCTGGTCACTATTCTGAGTATTACACCGAGTTGTTATGATGTCATCATTTAGTAATTTAGATAAGTGGAATCTATTATTATCATGATTAATAAAAAAAAAAGTACTCTGATTAATATCCAGGGCTTAGTAGTAGTAACATATTACACGGAATCTGTCAGTCAAAATGTGAAGAAATGTATTTTAAGAATTCCTTTGACATTTCATTGTGGTTTATATGCTTGAAATTTAATGTTATGAGCCTATCCAGTTACTGCTCACTCACGTAGGTGCTAACTGTTCCCATTTTGCTAGGACCACTCCTCGTTTTTGGAGCACTCCTTGTCCCTTCTAACTAGCTACAAAGAATACGATACTCTTTTACATGCAACTAGTGGCACATAGCTGTACAGTATTTGAATGAGCTATGCCAGCTTTAGTCATGTCTGTAGGTAAGGTAGTTGTCGGAAGCACTGACTCAACTTATTTATGGACTAGCCAGCCGCTCCCGACGACGCTGCCACCAGAATCAACAGAGTTCAAGTAGAGTTTTAAATCTATCTTGATATTGAGTGAACTGATGAGACGCATGCGTGACCGGCTATTTGAGTCCTTTGTCACTCATGCGCACATATTAAATGAAAGATGATCCACCGGAAGTCCGGGGCACAAACTAACACACGAAATTACACGCACTCAACTATGCACACGCTGCTCATAAGATATACACACACAGTGACTCAATGACAATGTTCTCCTTGATCTTCTCTTTCTCTTTATTCTCCTCTCTTCTTCTTCTCTCGTTTCTCTCTTGTGGCCACACCCACAATGTCACATTTGCTCTTAGCAAGTTACAGTCCATCAAGTACCTGCCATAGTAACTTATGTTTTTCAATCTTACACTGTACATCAAAATGTTACAGATAATGTACTAAAAACAATCAAACTTGAGAAAATTAGAGCCTAAAAACATTTTTTGAAGAAAAAAATATTTAACTCCAAGAAATGTCTATAGGCTATGGTAGTGTCATATTAGGCTAGATGATGTAATTACTTGGAATGTTCAATTAGTTGCCATGAAAAGCAAGCAATTCCGTCATTTTAAACAATGTCACTCTGCTTTGGTTTGTTCAAAGTGTATGCATTGGAATTATAATATTTGGTTACATCATATGCAACTATAATACATTTTTTTTTTTTTTTTTTTAATTTATTGATGATTCAAAAGATGTCTTGTTCTAAAACTTTATTATGGTTTAGCTATTCCTGGTATCTCCTTATATAGAAATATCCACAATTCATTCATTCTAGTTCTTAGTGCTTGAAAGTTGTGCAATAATTATACACAATTTATATACTGCAACCTGAACAACCTTACATGGACTAATGCCTTAAAGTGAACTGCACTTGCAAATGCCCTAATAAGAACTGATTAAATTGATACACTTTTTAAAGTACTTGCACTAATGGATAATCTAAAATTTTGACCAGATAATTATAACTCTCTCAGAATTTCTATAAAAAGGTATACCTACCACAAAGCCAAAAAAATGTTTGATCACTTCCTGTCCGGAGTGACATCATTCAATATCTGGAAAATGTTTCCACATCAGTGCAACTTACTAAGTTGCTCACGCTATTTTTTTTAATGATAACAAATTGGATTGGTTGCTAATTAGTTTCTTGTGGAATCATGAAGCATATAAAGAGTGCACTAAGCTAAGTCCAGCCAGTGGCCATCAATAAAATGTCCATTCCTAAATATCTCCACCCACTTAGGTCTGTATCAATGTTCTTTAGTCATATTGACTAGATGACATACTCACACATGATCATTCCAAAAACGTCATCATAAAATAAAAGCGTATTCATCATCACTTGGAATCGGGGGCTTTTATTGCTATCACTTTTGGAACACTACGATGGGAATAACAGCGTATAACAACGACCCTTTACCTTTACAGGGCAGTGGAGTAGGAAGGTGTTTCTGTATGGGAGGAGGGGGGCCTCCAGCCCCCCCCCCCCCCCCCCCCCAGAGCTCCCCCTCTCCCCATTCCAAAGTGTTAATTCGAAAGATGAGCATCTAAGCTTGCACAAATGGCAGTGATTCTACACCCTTGCCATTTGTCAACTTCAAAAGTTCAGAACTTGCTGTGAAACAACTAGAAGTCATAAAGAAGAAAACAGAAGTGTCATGGATCACCACTACTTATTTATTCTATTAGTAACCCAAGAAATGCTTACAATTTATTTTCTGACAGATGAATGACATTCTCCTACATTTGAAACTTCATATAGCCGTAGCACAACTCATATATCATTGTGTCAGACCACACCGACTTCCTGTTAACCAGATAAGCCACACCAACTTCCTGGCCTTACCAATTAAACTACTCTGCACATGACACCAAGTGCTCTTTCTTTTTTTTTTAATGATGACACTTCACTTGAACTGGCAAAGACCGCTTAATATAAGTAACATCTAGTATACTGCTCCACTTTCTAATAATGTAGTGCTGATTCTTTTTGCCATCTACAAGCCCCCGCCCCCCCTCCAACACACACACACACATGTACAACACACACCCCTCACAATTAAAATCGACTAAGGTCTAGTCTCGCGTATCAAGAGCCTCTGCGTAGCGGGTAAAGGGTCGCAATGGGTCTGGCTACGTGAGACTAAATAAATAAGACCAAACCTCTTAGTTACACGCGCGAACTATAACGCTGGATTCAATTAAAGCGCATCTGGAGCGTATAGAAGATTGTTGATGAGCGTCGTGCCGTCCCATATCCTTTCTCTTTTCAGCCCTATCAATCTAGCTAGCTCTTCTGAGGCAGGGCTAGCTACCTATTAAGAAATTCTTTTACGGGTAATCTGAGGTTGCATTCATCTGGCTAGCTCTGGACAATTGTGGTGAAGATTGGCTGTCTGGACTATGTCAATGTGTCGCTGCACTAATAGCTGTCATGCAGGAGAGTGCTTCAGGTTTTAGCATGGAGGGTTAGTGATGAAAGACCTGCTTGGCTATCATCACTGGACAGCTCTTTAACTTCAGCTTGCTAAGCAAGACTGAGCGTTGGTACTGATCCCAAACTCTAGGACTTACCCGTGACTACGTCATGGAATTTGAAGTCATAACTCAATACGGAATTCCCCTTTCACAAATAAACCTACAACACTGACATTTTTGCTCATCATTTCTGTGTTGAGGGATAGCTAAGTACGAGTGCTGAAGTTCACTCAGCATGCAAAGAGTTCTCCATTTAACAGTTAAGCATGTGTGTTTCCCATGTATAAACGAACATAAAAAAAAAAATTTGAGTTTGATTACTGATTTTAGAAAGCTGAGGTTGAATTCTGTTGACAAATGTGTATACCAACTCTATCACTTCACTTACTATTACAATAACTTTAAATAATGTTCACCCACCCCTCCCATTCTAGCTTATATTTCTCCACATAAAAATGCTTTCATTAAGAAAATGTTACAAATTTCTACAAAGGTGGCCAAAATATTTAAATTTGCTGATTTCCTACATTGTTACTCTAGCTGGTCATGGCACCTGGCAGAGCCAGGATGCCTGTGCACTAAGCAGGCATTGTGAGCCCGTGCAAGCAAAGCTCCTGGAGCGTGCTAAGGTCAGGAGAAAGGCCGCCTTTCCTACAGCAAGTGGTGTGGGCACCACATTGCTGTTTGTGAGAAAAGGCCTTGAATTTGCACCCCAGCAAATGCCAGGCAGGTACCCAATCACAGCTGGGTGGACTGGTGAGGCTGGTGGGAGGCAGATGGAAAAATTGCCGAAGTGGGGCTTGAACTCTAGGACCTCAGGCCCTGAGCCTGAGGACACAACCACTGCACCACACAGACACACACACAAATGGTTGAGCAAGACATGTTGTGTGATGAATGACTTCAGACATCCACTCTAGAGAAGTCTAGAGGTTAGTTATTCCACTGCAAGGAAATGTCTCCCTCCAGCAGGTAAAGGTCACTCTACATCAGTTTCACTTTTATCATCATAGTTACCAGACCAAGCTCAAGCGGTCTTCCAAAAATAAGAGTTAAAATTAAAAGAGCTTTAAGATGATATATAGTTTGAAGTTAAGCTTGTAGTACTTATACAATCTAACTTATACAGTAATACAGTGGGTATGAACCCTAATGAATAGCATTAAAAACCATAGTGGGTAAAGGTCATTTCTGAAACACCCAAAGTGTCTTGCTTTGAAGTGTCAAAACTTAGTGAATTAGAATGGTTGAATGTGACAAATTAGATCATGAGGGGGAGGGAGGGGCTTAATTATAGTCATACATGCCCACCCACACATTTAATAATTAAATCATACATTTTCATCAAGTACTGTATCTCCAGACTTCCAACAAGAATTAAAAATAAAAATCTATAGTCAACAAAGATCACCCAGAGAATTTTGTATGAGGTTGCTCAACAAGAACAATCATCATCTGCCAGTGTATGTGCGCATATTCCCGTCTTACATTTCAGTTAGTGACAAGTACTGAAGTACTGGTAGAAGTGAAGGAAAGATGAGCATAGAGAATACATTTGATGGATGCATTAGCGCATGATTAATGACAGCGGCCACAAAAATGCTGTCGTAGAGACGGCAGATATGGCATGGAAAGGATCAAGCAAATAATTAGCAACCTCCGTTAAACTAAAACTAAAACTTGTGGTCATTGACTTCAATTTTCAGGTCAACACATTAATTGCAACTATGAATAAAAAAAATTCAAGATTTTAAAAACAAATCTTTCCTTTTTTTTATAATTTCACCTTTGCCTGAACTATAAGCAATTGGCCAAAGCCTTCCCCCCCCCCCCCCCCCCCCCTCCCTCCCAACAAAAACAAACAGATAAATAAACACTTGCATAATAGTGTCCAAACTTGGAGAATATCATTTATAAACCAATACCTAAGCAACCACACTTTGATCAAGTGCTACACATCTGATACATCTCCATGCAGTGGTAACTACCGTATGTCCAGGAAAGCAAAGGGGGAGGGGGGGGTATTAATTCATGATTAACAGGTCATGCAGAACTAACATTGAAATTAAAGATATAGCTAGTGTGACTTGAGAATGCAATTGCAAATGAAGCAGCAAAGGTGCAAGCCTTCAGCGCTACTTCACACTAGCTAGCTATTATTATCATCTCAGATCTAATGAATATTTCATTGGCTATTCTAATATGCTGTCCGTGACGCCATCCACGCTGCTGCCCAGTCCGCTGCTCTCGCTCCCTCCAAGGAGACCCCTGGCTTACTGCCTGGCTCGCAAGCTCGCCCGGGCGACATTTTCATTCCATGCTGGAGCCTTGGACGTCCGACCGCCTTTGATGTGCTTGTCATCAGCCCGCTACAGGAGCTCACCATCGCTCAGGCTGCCCAAACACCTGGCCATGCCCTTCAAGTTGGTGTGCAGAGGAAGCTTGCAGCCAACCTCTCAGCTTGCCGCTCTTCCGGGACAAACTTCGTCCCTCTGGCTGAGACACTAGGTGGGTTGGCTGAGGACACCATCCGCACCATCACCATCATCAGCAGGGCCATCGAGAATCGCTGCGGCACTTCTGACTCCACCCCAACTACCAGTCACCTGTTTGGCCGTGTGGCAATTGCTTTATGGCGTGGCAATGCATCGCTGTGGCTCCACCGTCTCCCCACCATACCCCCCTCCCTGGACGGAGTAGCCTGAACTTTTTGTATATTTATTGTCTTTTTCTTTTTCTTTTCTTATTTCATTTTGCGATATTTGCACGCATGCGTGATAACAGTTGCACATAGTAAAAAAAAAAAAAAAAAAAAAAAAAAAATCAATATAGCTCAAGCAATGAAAATGGTACATGCCAACAATGTCTCAGTAAGAGAAGCTAAACACACTGGATAAACTGACCAAACCATGAGTTTGGTATGCACTCGCAGTGCTCAATAAAGGAATTGGATAAAGAGACTGTTCACTGATGTCATACATGTAGTTACCAACTTAGAATTGGAACAACTTTTACTCCTGCTCACAGAACACATGGGAGAGGGGAGGGAAGGGGCTGGCCAACTGTCATTATAATAACAAATATGCTACATATATACATAAATATGCTACATATTTCATAATAAACATTTAGAGAAAAATGGGATGATCAAGAAAATCAAGAACCTGTGCTATGTTGCTGAAGTGTATGTGTGTGCATGTGTGCGTGTGTGCGTGCATGTGTGTGTGTGTGTGCGCGCGCGCGTGTGTGCGTGCATGTGTGTGCGTGTGTGTGCATGCATGTGTGTGTGTGCATGTGTGTGCATGTGCGTGTGCACGTGTGTGTGCATATTCATGTGCGTGCGTGTGCGTAATGTTTGTGTGTTTGCATGTGGTGCACATCATCATGTTTCCAGGTGGTTGGTATAACATGATTTTTTTCTAAGAACTTGACTATATTCAGAGAAGTTTACTGTGTTCAGAGATGGGCGGGAGGAGGGGGAGGGGCTGAGCTCCCAATTTTTACACCAACTATGTATTGGCTGGCAAAAATAAAAAAATAAATACAAATATTGACTTTGTTTACACATTACATTCAGTCAAACTAACCAACTGCACAGAATGTCTTTTCAGTTACTGTAGCAGAATATTGGACATCAGGAGAGTGATGTGAGTCTCACAGCCAGACACATAGCATTTACACAACATGCCACCTTCAGTGCTTAAACTGCTTCTTTTAACTTTCCTGTTACATCTGCTCTGCTGTCAGCACCCAAAGGACTAAATCAATTACCTACAATCAAGTTGGATTAAAAAATGTTTAAATATCTGATTCGCCTCACGTAAAGCTTACGCAGTAGTTAACGTGATTTCTATAGCTACATAAAAATTTTAAAAAAATAGCACTTAGGTATTTTCTAATTTTGTTAATTTTGTTATGTTTGTGTGCTTGTTCGTCAAGGTTACAGGGTGTCTACCAGTCACTGTTCGTACTAGCAATCCTATAATTACATTAATTGTTATGATTGTACACCAGACCCTTCCCTCCACTATTTGTGAGCTAGTTAAAATGCTCTGCAGTGTGTATAAACACACAGAGTGATCCAACACATTAATACAGCATTGTGGCAGACATATTGAACTAACATGATAAATTATCTGACTAATATGGAATATGTTAGTCATAGAAGATAATTATGCAATAGCCGGCTCCACACTGTATCAGACTGGGCCAACAAATTCAATTAAAGCACTCCACAAGTTTACGTAAGTCAGAATTACTGCTGCCCCCAAATATCACACCTACAGCAACTAAAGCCTCCCTATACTCAATGCACACACATAACACTCATCACAACACCGTATGTACGCCATCTGGTCTGACTGGTTCATCTAGTCTGACTGGCTCATCCAGCCCTGCAGGCACTGAATGAGCAGCGTCACCACAAACTATCATAGAAGACTTACGTGCAAACTCTGCTCTCATTTTATTGAAAGAAAGGAGGAAAATAACAACAACAACAACAACAGAGGGGCGTTGGCAGGGTTTTTCAAAGGGGGGCTCAGAATTAAAGTAATTTTACCACAACCACACCCATTCCATAAAAGCCACACCCCTATTTGGCTTAAAATAGATTCTTGGTGAAACCAACCTGCTCCACTTTACTCAAGGTTAAAGCATTCATTCACCTTTCTGACTTTAGTTAGTACCTTATTATGACTCAATCTTATAGTGGTCCTACTTTACCACTTAGAGGAATGTCTACTGACCACTTTAGAATGCATCCAACCAAACCCAGAAGTCAGTCCTCTATCATTTGTGTTCCCTGCGAGTTTAGTGCACGTACATTACTATAATTTTGAGAGGAATAATAATATGCACAACGAACTGAGAATTCTATTCAGTTTTTAGAACGATTGATGCATGAATATCATTAATTTGAAAGGGGGTTTCACGTGAACCCCCGAAGCCCCCCCCCCTCCCCTCCCTACGTCCCTGCAACAACCACAACATGAAGTATGAATAGAGACGGATGCCATTGGCATTGTTGTGGGAGCGCTAGGAACTACTCAGTAGGCTACCACCAGAGTTAAGTCCAGATTAGCTCTTGCGGGTCTATGCTAAGGGCTAGGCTTTTGATTTCCTCTTCCCGGGGCTAAGTATACGACTCAGAGATATCCCGGTAGCTAGATGTCAGACTTTAGCTCAAAGAGTAATTTCAAGTTTTAAGCACAAGGACAGAACTCAAGAACTAAAGAAAACAGTGATATATATATACAGGTAAGTGATGTGTGTGAATACATGAGAGTTGGGAAAATGTAACTTGATCGTTCATTAATTAGAAAGTAATACTTTTGTTCAGTGAATAGACAATGTACCGGTACATGTTCTACATGTCTCTATTCAACTAATGTGGTGGTTTCCACCACATCTCCCCCTCCTAGAGATGAAGGTTGTATGGCTGGAGAGGCAGGAGAATCATCGGCATCAAGCCATCCTTGACGAGATAAAGCATCCGCTATGACTTTATGGCTTCCCTTGACGTGGACAATAGAGAAGTTGAAGTTTGACAGTCTCATCCTCCATCTCCATAAGCGATTGTTCAGGATCGATGATTGAAACAGATGGAGTAGAGCCTTATGATCAGTGTAGACCACGAAATCAGTACCCAGTAGATAGTAGGAAAAATGCTCTATAGCGGTCAACATGGCTAGAGCCTCAATTTCAGTCGCAGAATACCGTGTTTCCCTGGACTTCAGCTGTCTGGAGTAAAATGCAGTCGGCACCCATTCATTATTCCTGCAGACACATAACACACCACCCACTCCACACGCAGAGGCATCACAATACACACAGAAGGAATCAGACAAAATAGGCACTGTTAAAACTGATGCATTACAAATTGCAGACACAATGAAATTAAATGATTCTGTCATGTCTGTCGTCCAAGGCACAAGTTTAGGTGATTGTTTAGTCGTATGTCTTGTCAGTGTGGAGCTGTGATCTGCGAATCGAGGTATGAATCGAGAATAGAAGTTTGCTAGTCCAAGGAATGAGCAAAGTTGAGATACCGTCCGAGGTTTGACATACTTCCTCAACTGCTGAACACGAGCATCCGGCACACCAAGACTGCCTTTACCAACAACAAAACCCAAGAACTCAAACTCACGGAAACCCCAACAACATTTTGATGACTTCACAGACAGACCATGACAAGATAGCCGTGACAGCACAGAGTCAATGTGTGTCAAGTGATCACTCCAAGTAACAGAATAAATGATGACATCATCTATATATGGGGCTGAAAAATCTTCTAAACCTCTTAAAACCCTTTGCATAAGCAACTGAAAAGTAGCCGGGGCATTTCTTAACCCAAACGGCATCATTTTATATTGGAATTTGCCAAATTTGCACGAAAATGACGTAAACTGTCTAGACGCAAGCTCCATAGGGACCTGATGAAAACCTTTCAATAAATCTAATTTTGAAAGAAATAAAGCATTACCCAACCGCGAAATGATCTCGTCCACAGTGGGCATATGGAAAGGTTCTGGCACTGTCACTTGATTAAGTTTGCGGTAGTCAACAACAATCCTTACATCACCATCCTTCTTCAAAATTGGAATAGGTGGGCTCGACCATTTAGACATAGATGGCTCAATGATATCCAGGTCAAGTAACTCATCCAAACTCTTCCTAAAGCCGTCCTCTAAATGAGCAGGGATGGTATAAGATGGTGACCACACTGGCATATCACAAGTAACCTGTATGCCATGAGCCACTGAATCAGTTTTGCCGGGTTTGTTAGTGAACACACCCCCATGCTTAGCTAGCACTACTTTAAGAGAACTTTGACACTCCTCAGATAGAACAGGAACACACTGACCAATAACATTGTCGAAACCACACTCGTCCTCATCATCACAAACAGCAACCACAGACAATACGTTAAAATCATTATTTACCACCTTCAGCATATTAATATGGACAATCTTGCTCTTTGACTTCCTACCTGTGTGAGCTATCTTATAAT